>Ga0209489_100482_pt1 | contig 74742 bp, 42 predicted proteins | sample SiratrowhiteBW_FD_187527 | JGI IMG/M metagenome (GOLD analysis project Ga0209489, IMG submission 187527) | Root nodule microbial communities of legume samples collected from California, USA - Siratro white BW (SPAdes) (version 2) | ecosystem: Host-associated > Plants > Roots > Nodule | place...
CGCCCCCCCCCCCAACACCGGTTGTGGCCAGACCTGTTTTTTATGGTCTGTTGTGTGCAGTTGTAAGTTTTTGCAAACTATAAACAACACGCAATGAAAAAAAAAGGGAAGAGAAAAACGTTCACAACGTAACTAGGGTAAAATGTTTAAACAAAGATGGGAAAATGGAGAATATAGACCATAAACTAAAAGGGAGACAAGGATATCCTTGACGAGCAAGCAAGTAAAAAACAGTATGTCACTCGAGGCAATGCAGTACGGCTCACATTGAATGCTGTTTATATCAGCTATAAATTCTTAATTGTGTAATTCACAACTCACAAGTACTCTCCAAAACCTAGTTCAACGCTATTGAGGCAAGGCAATCTCAGGTTTTCTTTGTTGGCTTATTAACTGATTAATGGGTAAGGCAAAATGAGTGAAAAAGTTTTGGTCCACTTGAGTTGATTGATTTCCATCACCAAACCTCTCTCTTCAAGTTGATAGCTCCTCCGCACGTACACGCTCTTTCTAGTGCTTTTTTATTCCATTAAGGTGATGTGGATCCAAGGTGAAAAAAATTCCAAACTTCTGGTACGACAGAGGTATTATCAGGTGAAAAGAAAGACAGTTTCACTGACTGAAGTTTTAGCTGTCGTACAATTAACTGCCTGTATACACGACGAGCAGGGGATGAAGAAACGAGAATGTGACCCGTCAGTGAAGTGCTTTTAATCAATGATACAGCACACTTAATTACCAAAACTCGAGCACAAGTTCTTGCCCTTGTCTCTCACAGAGGAAGAAGAAAGAGAACAATCAAATTTTTTGAGGACCTAGGGGAAGAGAGAAGGGCTTGAACTGTGTCTAAACAGTGGCTTGAACAAAGCTTTTAGCTTTCAATCAATATGATCGATACAAGTTTCATCCAAGTTCATGCAAAATAATTGTGCAAAAGAACGACAGGAGTGCAGAATACCTTTAAGAGTAATCAAATAGTGTGTCATGCGATTATTAGGGGCCCATAAAGATTTACACAAGAGGCCCATTGAACTCCTGCTAGAGAAGGCGTCCAATCTCTCTCTCGGTGGCTCACACTGGTTCTGCAAGTGGGAGGGTCCTCAGATTGTGGTGTTTATCATTGGCCTACACATAATGGCCTATCAAAGAAATGAAAGGCTTTGACCTGCAGGAGTGATACAGTTATGCATAGATAGTAATACAGTACAGATGACATTAAAGAGAAAAATAAGAGAGCAATACTATATGAGTGTGTATCTTTTATGCCACACCACTTGGCATTACTTTGAGAGGTCAGGGATGAATCTCACACTGCACCTCCTTTAGGTGAGCTCTAGAATAAAGAGCACAAACGGGAATTTGATTTCTTCTTGAAGAATAAAGTATGTCTTCATATTAACATCAACACCAACTAAATCTCCCTTTGCATCTCAGTAACCTAAGCCTCACATTTCAGCATATGAACTACCAAAAACAAAATTAAACAGATTAATCAGAAAAAAATGCTCTTTCCTACGCCATTCACATGGAAAGCTCATCAGATTCATCCTAACAAATTGTTTCTCACTGCAGAATAGTAAAACTAAATTGTATGACAATTTTGCAGATCAAGCCCTTCAATGTCATAGTACTAGTGATCAAAAACTTGTATTCAAAAGATTCCTCGCAAACTTTGGCCATGAGAGAAGACTGAATATACAATCCCTACCTATAATGTTAAGCATACAACTCGTACCTGAAATACTAAGAACTATTCCTCCATAATTCAGACCAACACTGTAGATGCAATCTTCATAAAGAAATAGACCCATATACCAGCTTATCACGCGAAAGATGGAATCAATAACATTTTGTGGGGACCTAATTTTATGTCTTATCTCTCATTGTGCAAGTCTTTTCAGTCATCTCAATCTCCACAACGAAGCCAAAACTATTCAACCTGGAATCTCATGACCCAAATTGTCTGCCACATACATATTTTTAAATAAAAAAAATGACAACCCGTGGTAGAAGTGCTACATCAAGCGTCAGCTGATAATTCAGTCCACCTGCATAACCAGAAATCTCGTAGAGTGCCAAAGTAATTCTACCTAGAAAAAATGATAACAAGATCTCCAGTAAACAGTATTAGACAAAGATACCATACAACCCAACCGAGAATCAATTATATATGAAGCTTTCCTGATATCATCTTTTAGCAAGAGAATTCACGTATCTCTAAGTGAACATAACAAGCATGCAATGGACCTTTAAATGTGCTAAATGCATACGGTGATTGTATTCTATGCATCCATAAGCAGAAATGGGGTGGATCAAATTAAAGAACTACGCCACCACCCCATCTCTACTCAAAATCTTTCACATAACAGGATCAAGCACGGTAAGATAGAAACCATAACTTGATGTGATTACTTGAAATTGTAAATTGAAACCATAAATTCTTGTGAATCTTTAGAGGCACACATATAAATGACAATAGATAATACATCATTAACTATAGCTAGCTGTTAAAGAAACATGGCATGAACATAGGCTAATGCTTCCATTTGGAGAACAAACATACCTTTAACATCACTAATAAGCACCTAAACTTAAAAACCTCAAACAAAATTTGCAAAAACAAAGTTCAGAACCACCACAAGATGTTTAGTAGTATCCAAAATACACCCATTTTGGGATATACGATTCTATATGTTCAGTGCACATTAAATCCTTTAATGAAGAAGACTGCTCCTAATTTCTGTCAAACTTCATGCCTTATTCCAAACAATTGGTGGGTCTGCCAGAAAAGAAACATCACGGTTCCTACTAGCAAGTTCAAGTTGGTTTTTTTGGGGGTACATCAGCATCTTCTTGTGTTTTGGAATCTTCCTTCTTCTCCATCACTTGCTGAACACCCTCTTGGTACCCTTCTATGAAACTTTTAAGAGCATCTCTGTATGCAGATGCTCGGGTCATGTACACACGCTGCAAAGCAGGTCTGAGGGTTTCCATCCCCCCTCTAGCAGCTACAGCTGTAATTTTCCAGTAAAAATGCAGAAACTTGGTCAAAATTCAAAAGTACCTTGAAAAACTCATTATTCAAAACGGTGCTAGGAAATTTAACCAGAAAAAAATGGTAGGAAAACTGAATTCAAAAATGAAAAGAGAGGGAGGTTATAGCATAAAAATCTAAAAATAGAGGTTTGGAGCAGCAAACATAGCAAGGACAAAGAATTCTACTCAATTTGGGTGGCACTGTAGCTGGTGAAAAACCTTCTACTAATTGCTCGAACTAATCATAAGTTTTCTTTGTTTTCCAAATCACTATTGACTTGATATACAGCAGAATCCTCATTGCTTTCTCTTGATGCAAATCATTAATGCAATATAGTTTGATTAAGTAATTCACATAACTAGATGAATACACAGTATTTTTTATCAGTTGGAATTGAAAACAGGTGAGGGAGTTTACAACAACTGGCGCACTCTTGCTCAACTGAGTTAGATACACCAAAGAGTATCGGCACACCATAACTAATGTTCAATAAATCCTCAGCAACCAGAACCGTTGTACTTCAATCATAACAATCCTAATTTTGACATCAATTCCAAATAAAATACTGATTTTAAACTAGAGAAAAGATGGTACCAAGATCCTCTAGTGTTGAGGGTTCTTTTCCTTTAGTTGTTCTCTTTTCAGTATTTGTTTCATCATTCATGTCACCCTTCTTATAATCATCTGGCCGAAGATCAGGACCAATGTCACGGACAAAGCTTGCGGCATAAAGCCTGGAAGCTCTCTTCAAAACCTGGACATTGAATGTTTCGGTACAATCTAAATTAAAAGTTCAGTATCTCCAAATTGCAACTTAATCCACAAACAACATCAGCGATAAACCCTAAAACCATGTATGTCAATCACAATAAGCTCTTTCCGATTGTTACAATCAAAACAAAAGAAAAGTAACAATGCCCATCCATTACACCGAAAGCAAAAGTGTGTTTTTCCAATTGAGTTAAAGTGGAAAAATTAGAAGGAAATTAAACATTGGAAAGGCATAAGCATTAGCGAGAAGGGCCATACCCAGATACGTTCATTCCAGGTCAATTTGCGACGCTTTTTTATGTGAGGAGGGTCTGGCAAAGAAGAGGGAAAAGCGATTTCTTTGAGATCATAGCGTATATAGTCGTAAATTTTCCTGCACACAACCCTCACTTTCATTTGAAACCTCCAAAATGTGAATACAGATAGAGTAGTAGCAACTATTAACCAGCTTCAAGATTGTCCCCGTAACTGCAAAGAGCAAAACAGGACGAAGGCACAGAATTGACTTCCAATTAGTTTACCGAAAAAACAACTAAACTAAATCAAGTTAAAATCTAAAATCATAAATTAAAATATAAAACTTATTTAATGTTTTTAAATTTCAATTAATATTAAAAATTTATTGATTTATTACTGATTATTACAAAATAATATGACATTTTTTCATAGCTCTATTTATTGTGAATTCATCAAATTTTAAACAATCAATGCACACGCTCACGTTTTTAAAATTAATCATTATAAAAATTAACATACTTAATGCACAAGAAGATCAAAACCACATCCAATGGAATTAGACACTTTACCAACATAAGTACATGAAATAGAAATAAGTTTAATTTACCTTTTCTCTCCTTCCTTCTCTTTTATTATTTCATTGAAGTACAAACTAAAATTACCCATACCTTACCAGAAAAGTTAAAAGATAAAAAAACAAATGTCATAAAAAAGTTGGCAGTGTCAAATTCGCTGTAAGCAATAGTAAGAATTCCCCCGTAGTGTGTTTGTTGGAGAGGACTAAAGAGAATAAAAGATGATGAAATTAATATAGACTGTCTGGCGAAAGAGAAGAAAAGGAATTTTAAAAATAGTAGAATTCATTGAATTGTGTATATTTATTTTTACTCATTTCTTTATTTCTCTTTAACCAAACACCTTTAACTTTTATATTATTTCTTATATATTTCTACCCATTTTTTTTCATGTAAGATAAAGAGAACATGATTGTATGATCATACATACTACTCATTCTACCCTTCAGATAGTACCCATATAAGTTTCTCTACGTCACAACCTTCAGTTTCAATCAAATATACCTCAAAATAAGAAAACGATCAATAACACCCATCAGTTATGCTTGAGAATATATAAGGAAAGGGTTGTAGTGAATTAATTAAGAAAAATGTCCTAAGCAGCTGTATATACACATCAATCAAAGAATTACATATTTTAAAAAGGAAAACAGACATGTTCAAAGGAACCTATCAAGATTTCAAATTCTATATATCAAGATATGAAGGCCAAACAAACGTTGGGCCACACCCAACTCTACTAGCCTGACTGCCGTGTAAGAACATATATATATTGACACATTAACTAAAAAGAAATAGATTTGTGTTTCTTTTCTCCTAGTCAATGTGGGATCTCTAACACATCTTAAAAATTAGCTAAAAAAAAATAGATTTGTGTTTCTTTTCTTCTAATCAATATGGGATCTCCAACACATCTTAAGAAGTAGAGTTTAAGCTTAATTCAACCTTACAAAACTTGCTTGTAAGATGGGATTTATATCCACTTATGTAGTATTGAAAGACTTTATCTCTAGTCGATGTGAGATCTCCAACATATGTTTCATCAATATCAACTGTGCATAATCACCCATGCTAGTTTTACATAGTGTGCAACTAATATTATTTTCTGTTATGAGCATGCTGTCTCACGGCTTATCTGCTGCCATAATATTTGTTCAGTTGCATGACAACATTGACAGTGTAGTCTTTACTTCAAAGGTCAACATTTAGTTCATTAGTAAATTCTTTACTTACAAGGCCAAAATGATCCTTTCTTTCTCCATAACATCCAACTTCAATCTGGTCTCATTTCTCCTATTGTTGAATTAACAATATCTATGTTAACATATGTGCTTATAGTGATTGAAAGGCTTAAGAACTATATCTATGTTAAAAGACAAAATTACAAAATAGATTTTCTCAGTGTCTCTCTAATCTTTAATAAAAAAGTCACTTAAAAAAAGAACTGATAAAATCGTTGTTATCCTAAAACATTTTTTTCCATCAAACAATAAAACAAATAAATAAATAGCACAAAGACCACATAGTTGAATCCGGTGATAAAAGTAAAAATGTATTCGTTTGATACCTTGTAATGATCCAAATAGAGATAAAATGTGCCTACTCCCCAGCACTATATGTATATATAACATATTTAACTTTACTGATGTTTTATCTTGACAAACTATTCTGATATTGAATTGGATGAGGATTACACACACTAGACTGAAGTTTTAAACTTCATTTTCAATGATAACATGAGAAACAGAAAACCTTCAACAAACTGAATGCAAGACATATTAATTGGCAATGGTCAACAAATCATAAGATTTGATAAAGGAAATGATGACATCAGAAAGAAACAAAGTGAAGTAAAATTGCTGTTTCAGTTTACGTAGGAACATGGATAAGGAAGTTGATTATCTTAAAAGAGCCGATCAGGAAAATAGAAAATACAAAAAGAAAAATATGCTGAAATTAGCTTTAGGTGATCCATCTATTTAGGCAAAGAAGGCAAAAACCCTTGAAATCAGTATGATCTACTATGAGTGTTGTTTTCCAATAGCATAAAATGCCAAGCATGCAACTACAAAAGTAATAATTAGTTATTGCTTTTGTTTGGCAATGCAGAACAGAGTGGAAGCAAACTTCTTTTCTTCTCTTGTTTAACTGTCACTGCATCATCTTATGCTGAAATTTACTTAGTGAACTATATCCTTATCTCGCTACATGGGTTTAAAGTGCATAGGTTTTTCATTTGGGAACTCTGCAAAATTCATTTCCACGCCAATTTATTATGCAAAGAATTCAGTATCTCATAGAAGATGACCATGAGAAAGACAAAATCCTTATCCTAATGAAAAAATAATGAGAAAGGATTCAAGTGAAAGTGGAAGTGGAAAGAAAGAACTAAGAAATGAATTTTGCAGAGCTCTCAGATTGGAAAACTCTGCACTTTAAACCCATGTAGCGATAGAAGGATAGAGTGCAGTTAGTAAATTTCAGCTTAAGATGATGCAGTGACAGTTAAACAATAGAAGAAAAGAGGTTTGCTTCCACTCTGCTCTGCATTGAGTTCTGCACTGTGTTCTGCATTGCCGAACAAAATCAATAACAAATTATTACAGAAATACAACAAAAAAGGCCAAAAGAGAAGAAGCCACGTTTTTGGAAAGTGACAACAGCAGTAACAATGCCAGTCATAAGTGACAAGACCAACCTCATGAGCCTTATGAATTGTCAAGGCCAACTAAAGAAAAGTCCAACAATTGAAAGAATGTGATGCAGCAGCATACTGAGACACCGGGCCAAGATCATGATTACAGTCTTGGTAAGTACTGTAAAAGATTTATGAATAATCACCCTCCAAATTCCTCTACATCTATTTAGAACGGCCTGAACATTTTCACTTCCAACACTTCCAAGGAATGCCACTTTTCTTTACTTTCACATTTGTCACCCTTTTACTGCGTTCATTTTTATTCAAGTCTTTGTTACCTTATTCTTCTTTGTTTTCTAATCTTACTTCATTCACTAGGTATAATATGGATCTGATAAGAATATATTCTGGTTTAAAATAGGATAAATAAGTTATAATACTACCAAAGATTAAAGCATGTTTGCATAATTTATTTATCATCAACTTGATTCACAGCCAGCCAGCCTAAAACTAATCAATTTATTCATTCACCATTTCACATGGACTATTCTTGACCAACCAAAACACAAACACTTCACTATCCTCTTTGTCCCTCTGCAGATGAACTTGACATTCTACAAACAAAACCAATCACTCTTCATAGATAAGGAGTCAATTTTTCTCAACCTTTCTAATTTAGGTAATCAAATCTTATTACCTCTCCTTTTGTTTCTTAGAGCTGCGTGAACCAAATACCTTTCTTCTTCCAAATGCGAGAACACTGCTCTATGATTTAAACCACATGTGTTTGTAGCTTTAAAAAGAAAAAGATTATTCTAAGCTAGAATACTTTAATATTGAATACCCAGAATCCATTTTTGTTTCACACCACAATCAATCTAAATCCTTTTTGCATTATGTTTGTCAGTTTTTCTGAATTATATGTTGCATAACTTGTCTATTTCTTTATTGAATGTGATAATTTACATTAACACTTATATTTTAATAATAACACAAATTCTAGTTTTAAACCTGTGTTGCCAAATGTTTTAAAATAGGGTGGGACTCCAGTATAGGCTGGGAAGCAAAAATGTTTGAAAACCCTAACTCACCTTTAAATGGAACCTCTTTAACAAGGAATAAAAGGTCATTAATCTAGCTAGCATTGATAATTAACATTGAAGCCATATACACACCGATATATTTATATAGCATTTTGGAGGTGTGTTCATGCCTCCAAAAACATAAACAGTATATGAACAAATTTAAAATGCTAGAAAAAAATGTGCAAGTCACTTTAATAAATACTAAAACTCCAACAGAGACAACAGATCTGAAGTCAAAGATAGCATAAATATATCCTGTTTATTCAGCAGGAAGCATCAGAAATCAGGAAGAAGCTACATTTATGGACTTTACTTTAAAATCGCAATTTTATATTTCTTAAGAACTAGAGCTGGTATGGTAACCGCCCATACATTTAAATTTGCACCGAGACCTAAATTTTACCGAGGACACCCACCCGAGGGTTATCCACCCACAATTAATAGTTGAAAGCAAACACCAGACACACCAATCCTTCATAAATTCATTTAAACCATATTACAAAATGCACAGATAATAGAAAGCAAGGGGGAGAACTGTACCGTGGGCGGAGGGGGGCTGGAGGGTGAGAGAGGCAGCGGCGGAAGGGTGAGGGAGGCAGGGAGAAGGTGAAGAAAGAAGATCCAGTGGAGAAACCCTAGACCACCATACAGAGAAGAAGAGAGTGGCGGGGATACAGTTAAGTCTGTTTAGACCTTCATCCAAACAAGTAGTTCTCTGAACACAGGTGTTAACAAACAATCTTTTAACACCTTTTCTATTATTATTAATTAAAATTTACTAGAAATTACAAAATCAAGGAAAGGAAAAACTTATTAGATTAAAGGTAAAGTCATTATTAACAACTGCCTTACATTAACTAATTATGGTAACTATTAATTGAAAATTATAATAATTGTTATAAAAGTTAACAAAATTAATATATATATATATATATATATATATATAATACTATAAATAAATGATAATGTCAAATATCAAATATTATCCTTTAATAAAATATTATTTGAATAAAAACATATAGGTTGAGAAAAATAATATTAATTGAAAAATAAATATTTACTTGTAAATATTGTTTTGGAAAGAATTGTTATATCAGTGAGAATATTTAGATTGATTAAACATGAATACAAGTACGTATCTATTTTAGATTCATGTAATCACAGTGTCTTTTTATCATTTGTAATTGATAAAAAATATATATTTTTTATAAAAATGAGATATAAATATCATATTAATAAAATATTAAAGACGAAGATAAGTATAGTTAAGTTCATACTTCTATTATAACAAGTATTTCATTATATATATACTAAAGAAAGATTTAGATGTTTTCTAAATTTACTTAAGTGATATGGATGAGTTTTAATCTTCGAAGTTATAATATATTAGTTAGATTTCTAGATGATCATTTACATTATAAACATAATTTCACACTACTCTTTTTTAGGTCTAGGTCTAGTGTTTCACGTCACTTTTGATTCGTTTCTTTAAAAACTTTTACTTAATTTGATTTAAAAGATCGACACCTAATTGATATATTGATATTTTATTTAATTGTTGATAGAAAAAATATATTTTTAAAGCATATAATATTTTTTTTATTCTGATAGCCTAGTATCTTAAATTTGGTGTCACAGCAACATAAAGTCTTATAAAATTTATTACTAAATTTATTGAATTTTATGTCATAACAACGTAAAAGTCTTATAAGATTTATATACTAAACTTATAACCATGCAATAGAAATACTCTAATTATTTTTGTTGATATTAATCATCCTTTAAATGATATATAATTACTCATAAAAAACATTATTACGATATTATTGTTTATTTTCAAGTCAGTTACTTATAGAAAAATATTTGTTTATAAAAATATTAAAAATATTAGTTTAGCTTACTAAACTTTATATCATATCAACATATTTTAATCAATATATTAAGATAAAATTTTACAAGATTCATATATTAAGATTATACTCATGCAATTTAACTATTTTTTTATATTAATCATCTCTTAAATAGCAAACAGTCACCTTTAAAAAAGTTATTACATATTTTTAAAATAGATAATCATATAAAAATATTATTATTTTTTTATAAAAAAAATTCAGGTAAGTGCAAAAACTCCAACCACACTGTTTAACATGATGATGTCTCAAATGCAGTCATGACATGGTTAATTATTTAGCCATCAAGTATTTAATTAAGTAAAAGATTGATGATGTTAGCATTTTTGTTTCTATATAGATGTGAGGTTAATAAAAAAACCAAAATTTAATAAATGATGAAATTTTAGAACTTGCTTACATGAAAATATGAGATTAGAATATTTTGCAAATATAAAAATACACACCAAATTGGATTTGAGCTAAATAATAAAGTATAATACCTTAGATTCAGTATTATCATAATAACCTCATGGAATTTGGGCAGGAAAGGGAATGGACCCTTCTATTCACATAATTTCTCTGTTATTTTATTGTTTGCGTGTACAGCATGTGCCTCGTGCACAAAATAATATAACAACAAAAAAATGTCACGCCATAAAATACAATAATTTTGTTATTATGGTGTTAATAGATACTTTTCACATTACATAAATTTTAAAATTATAAATATTCAGTAAAAAATTAATTAACAGAACTTTTTATAATAATTTATAAGTATATTCTTGCACTTAATGTTGATTCAAAAATTAAAATATTAATAAAATAAAATTATTATTTTTAAAAATCATTAATTTAAATATTAGATTAATTAATATAAATATAAAAATATGCATGTCATAAAATAAATGAAGCATATGACTTAATCTTATATTCTTATACATAACCAATATTGTCTTATTCTAATCATATTTCTTTCCTGCCACAAAATTCCACTTCCACTTCCAAATTTTATCCTATTGGGTAACATCATGACTTGTTAGGAAATTTAATATGACAATATCATTTTTAGTTAGATATCAATTTTTTTTGGTTTGATAGCATGCTTAACATGTGTCAAGAAATTGTAGGTTACGCGTCGAACATAGAATAATGGATATAAAACCAAACAAAATGATATATAATGAAAGCTATTGGATAATATAAAACAAAAAGGTCAAACTGCTTTTTTCCAGAAAAAAAAAATATCACACACTTTTATTTCAGGTAATGTTGAAAAAATTACTGTTTTTTTACAAAATTAAAATAATCAGAAAACTAAAACAAGTTCATTTCAAGTTAAAAACAATGCAAATATTCATATTACTTTTATAAGATACAAGTTAATGCATTATTGGTTTGAGTGTTTAAAAATTAAATAATTTTTTTAACTAATTTACATTTTACCTGCATTAAATGCAAGTTCTAGAAAATTCATTTATTACAAAAAGCAAAATAGCAATACATTAGAGTAAAAATGTTGTTAGAAGTTGCTGATTTTAATTACTGACGCTATTTATAAGTATTTATATATGTGTCTGAAGCTTGACAAGGGAAATGTCAAGCATAACCTACCTTCATCTTCATCTTTTGGATTTTACTTGGTAGTGTTAATCAGATAAGCTTTTTGGATTTTACTTGGTAGTGTTCATCAGATAAGCTTCTTACCGCGTTCGCACACTTCCATGGGTAAATTATGTCTTTTTCTTTTTTCAATTTTTAAGCGTGTGACGACGGCTATCTGAAAAATAGCGAATGGGCCATAAGTGAAGTCAGTCTCATAATGACGAAGGTGGTGTGGGTCAACGGTGGTAGGAAAGGGTAGTCTTGTAAAAGAGTGAAAAAGAAGGGGTTGTTTTTGACCCTTCAATTGTCCCTCCCTTGGGCTATTCCTTCCCACCGCATCATGGTTTTCTCTGTTTCTCTCTATATATATACACATAGTAAGTGACTAAAGGAGTCATTGCTTCATACTAACGACACTGTGGTTTCTTGCACGGATAGCATGGCCAACGACATCGACCAAGCAGGTGGCGCCACCACCATCTCCGATGTGCATCCCGATATAATCCAAACCCACATCCTCACGTGCCTCGACGGCCCTGCGCTAGCGTCAATTGCCAGCACGTGCTCCACACTTCATACCCTCTCAGAACACGAGCAGCTCTGGGAGAACATGTGCCATTCCACGTGGCCTTCCACCAAGACGCCACGTGTGCGCCACATCATCTCGACCTTCCCGCGGGCCTCTCGTTCTTTTTACGCCGACTCCTTCCCTTCATTTGCTGCGGCAGGGACTTGTCGCCACACGAACATCGAGCGTACGCCGGAGCTTGTCACGGCGGTGGACCTATTCCACGGGAGGCAGCCGGTGCTCTCGCGGGTGGTGGAGACGGAGACGGAGTCCGGTTGGTTCCGGTGCTCGCCGTTTAGAGTTGACGTGCTGGATCCGAAGGAGGCGGTGGCGACGGCGATGGAGTATCCGCGGAGCGAGGAAGCGTGCGAGAGGCTCCGGGAGGAGTTGAGGCTGAGCTGGATAGTGGTGGATCCTGCGGGAAAGCGCGCGGTGAACGTGTCGAGCGGGAGGGCGGTGTCGGTGGAGCGGCACTGGCTGAGTGGGGAGGTGCGGGTCCGGTTCGCGACGGTGGTGGACGGCGGAGAGAGGGGTTCGGCGTCGGAGGCGGTGCTCTGCAGCGTGACCGTGACTTGCGGAAGTGAGATGCAGGTGAGGGAAGCGTGTGTGCAGATGGAGGACATGGATGGAATGATACTGAATGGGAGGGAGAGTTTGGGGATTTTGCAAAGGGCTTTGGAGGGTAAAAGGGGAACATTTTTTCTGGAGGGAGAAAAGAATAGATTCTCGGAATTCATAAATAGAAAGACAGAGAGAAAGGAAAGGAAGATGAGAGATGAAAGAAGATTGGACATGGTCTGCGTGACGCTTGCGCTTTTGTCCTTTGCGGCTATTTCCACACTCTTTTTCTTCAGAATATGATACTATAATATACACTTCAATATCAATATCAATATGCAATCTACAAACACAACAAACACACAGGTAAAATTAAATTGTACAGATAGAACTAAACCAAGTAAGCTTTCTCCATGATGTACCGTCCCATACTAGCTTAGTTATTGCTTACTTAAGACAGTAATCAATCTGCCAATAGCTGAGAGTTTGTTAATTATTGTACCACATTTTGGGTTTAAAGAATATTATTTTCCTTTGAGATTTGTGCAGCTCTAAGTACTCCAATGGCTAATAACATCAATCTGATGAAAGATCCAAATGACTTAAAATGTTTGCAACTTTATTCCAACTTACATTTTATTATTAGAAATAAGTAGAGAAAGATTGTATTGAGTTTCTCTTTAACAACAAGCTATGAATTGCATCATGACATTTAGATTGGTTGTCACATTATAAATATGACATTTAGATTGGTTGTCACATTATAATAAGTTTAAAACTTTGAAAGGCATAGATCCAGAAATTTAGTTAAGAGGTCTGCGACTTGAAAATAGTAAGAAAATGGCCCAACTTGAGTTACTTCTTGAAAATAGTAAGAAAATGGCCCAACTTGAGTTGCTTCTTTTATACATAGAGTTACAAATGAAATGTAAATCAATTTTAAAGAGTCACAAATGAGATGTAAATCAATTTTAAAGCCTTTTGAGCATAATGTATTATAGGATTTGCGGGTACGAGAACAACATCTAGATTATCAAAATATATATTGAAACATTAGTTAAAACTTAAAATTTGAAGTTTTGAGGATAGATTTTGAAGCCATTTGGTTTTGAGCTAGCAAGGTAGCGACGATTATGTGATTCTGTATTTTGCTTCTGTACTATTTCTTGAACCAACTTTTTGTTTTTTAGAAAATCATGAATTTAGATTTTTGTTAAGATATACACAACATCCGGGAATAGAAGAATTTTTAAAATAAACTTATGTTAGGTATTCAAGTGTGAGTCTAAGTTTTATATTGAGTAGGAATGAGAAAGTTGAGCAACATATAAAAAAGAAGATCCGCAAATCTAATGTCTTAAGGTTTTGAGTTGAAGGTGGATTCCCTTACGTGGTCTGACTCAATTCTCATTCTTGTGAGATCTCCTCGGGTTTTCCTTCTCGGATTCTCCCAGTAAGTGGTATCATAGCCAGGTTTACGGCTTGGGCAAGTACAGTTTGATCCTGTATCGAAAGTCTTCCTGACCGAGGTTTCAGGCAAGCGTGTCTCATATAAGTTTCACATAAAATTAGGAGTGACTCTCACTTGAAGGGGAGATTGTTAGGTATTCAAGTGTGAGTCTAAGTCCCATATTGGGTATGAATGAGAAAGTTGAGCAACATATAAGAAAGAAGACCTAGAAACCCAACGCCTTAAGGTTTTGGGTTGAAGGTGGTGTCATTTCCTTATATGTTGGCTCAGTTCTCACTCTTATGAGATCTCCCCGGTTTTCCCCCTCAAATTATCCTAACAAGTGGTATCAGATCTAGGTTTGCGGCTTAGGCGAGTACAGTTTTAGGCAAAGCATGTCCCGTATAAGTGTTAACGACGGTACAAGTTACAAGTGAGAGGTCATGAGTAATGTACTCGGGTTTAGTTGTGCATATGAAATATAGTTGTAGGAATCTCTAAGAATTAAATTGTCTATATAAACTAGTAAAACCATATAGAATTTATTAGCATGCTTGATAAACAATGAATAACTAGATGTAAATAAGTAATATACTCTAGAAATGAGAAAATTAGAAAGACTAAAAAACTAAGAATGTTTGACTTTATATATAAATTTGAATAGTGCTCATGCTTGACCTGAGTTAGAAAAAGTAATTATAGACACTGTCGTTAGTATCATAAGAATCGTACTATTCGAATCGTGATTTATTTAATAAATATTTTTTCGTAATGTATTATTTTATACTTCAAATCGTAATTTGAATTGAAATTGAATCATGTGATTTGTGATTCAACTTTATTGTGTACAATTCATTCAACTTCTATTAATGCAGAAAAGTATGAGAGAAAAAGAGGAAAACATGTAGGGAAGAAAGAAGATAATAACAAAGAAGAAAATATGAGTTATGTATTATGCACTAATACAGACAAACATGTACGTATTCTTGGTCCATATATCCATATATGTAGTCATACAAGTCTTATACTATGTAACATCATCCTTCAGTAAACCTAGAGTGGGATTGTTTAAAACCCAAAATTTATTCTTAAAATGCATCAAGACAGACTCAGAGAGAGGTTTAGTTAAGAGGTCTGCAACTTAAACATGAGGTGGAAGATGGACAAACTTCACTTGCTTCTTTTATACAGAGTCACGATGTGGATCAATTTTAAAATGTTTTGAGCGAGAATGCATTATAGGATTTGTGGCCATGAGAACAACACCTAGATTATCATATAAATCGTTGGAATATTGGTTGAGATCTAAAGTTCTGAGAGTATATTTTGAAGTCATTTTGTTTTAACTAGTAAGGCAACGATGTTTTTGTACTACTTCTTGAAACCACTTTTGATTTTTTAGAAAACCATGAAACTAAATTCTTGCCAAGACATACACAACAACCTAATGTAGATTTTCTATCATCTAGATCAGTGGCTCAGTCTGCATCACTAAATTCATGAGCAGAATGATTTTCAGATAAACTTAAGAGAAAACCATAATCATTACAAAAAAAAAAAGTTCTTTAGTAATCAATTTTTAGCTACCAAATAAAATGATTGCTAACTATGACCAAAATAGTCACCAAATTATATTTTAGTTGTTAAATAACTATAAAATAAAAGTAATGATTGAATTTAGTAATCAATTAAGTCAAGATGATTGGTTTCTAACATTAGCTACTAAAGTTTTAGTGATTTATACTATTAGATTATAAATTGATATCTAATTTAGAGGCCAATTTAGAATCTAATGGTGTAAGTTACTAAAATCTTGATAGTTCATGTTGGATACCAATTATTTTGACTTAATTTGTCACTAATAAATTCAATAATTACTTTTATTTTGTAATTATTTAACAACCAAAATCTAATTTAGTGACTATTTTGATCACAATTTACCATCATTTTATTTAATAGCTAAAAATAAGTTTCTAAATAATTTTTGTTTATAATGAATGTAGCATTCTAGAAAAACAATAATTTTAACAAATTGTGAGTAATATATGTATATATAGACAAACTTTATTAACATATACATCTAATACTAAGATATTATAGACCATGCATTCCTATTGTTTGAAACAATAAATTCACATATCATATAACAAATTTCATCAACATTTTTTTCAAAAAAAAATTATATATTTAAGAAATCATTATATAATGACAATGATTTAGTCAAACAGATTCATTAGACATATTTTTTATGAAAAAAAAACTTTTAATATTATATCTGTGCAGAAAAATATAAGAAAAAAAAAACAGAGAAAGAAGAAAATAACTAATAACAAAAAGATAAATTTTGTATTATGTACAGGCACATAGAGATCTATCTGTGTATAGAGGCATAGAAACCTTATATCATGTAACAGCTTCATTGAACGAAACCAAGCTTGACACGAAAAAAAAAAGATTGAAAAGGATGATAGGAACAAAATCAGGCTCATGTTGATTAGAACAAGCATTCTATATGTTAAGAAAGGTATGAAGCATAAAGACAAGAAAGATGGACAAGAGGCAAGAAAAGGTTACTTTATGTTACTCCAAAGAAGAGGCTCGCTGAAGAAATACTTCCAAAGAATAAACTCCCCTATAAAAGGCATTGTACAGAGGAAGGTTTTGTAGAGAAGAAAAAGAAAAACCCAGTAGATAAAAAATAATATTTTTTCTCTAATAATGAAAACAATTCAACTTTAATACTTCGCAGCAATGATTCCCTTCTTCTAGAATCATTTAGACACCACTTCATCTTTTATTTTGTTTTGATAATTTAACATGTGCATCAACCTGGGTTTATTTTTTTATTTTACATCATTCCTACAGAGACAATTACTTACTGATTTAATTTATTTTATCTCTAAAAATTTAATTATTATTCAAATTAATATATATTTGTTATTATATATTTTATTTTTTATTTTCAATACAGAATTAGTTGTCGTTTAATGATTCTTTATATTTTATTTCTTTTGAAAATTATTAAAATTACTATTTAAATTAGTATATAATTAGTTTTATATTTAATTATTTTTATTATTATTTTTTAATATAAAATTAGTTGATGCTTAAGAATTCTTTTTATTTATTAATTGTTGAAAAAAATCAGTTTGAATTATTATATAATTTTTATTATATTTTTTTCTACAAAATTTAGTTTTTTTGAAAAAAAAATAGCTTATTTTATCTCTTAGAAAAAAAATTACTTTTATTTTGAATTTATTAGTGAAAACGATGAGTCAAACAAAATAAAAATAAAAATATATTAAACAAGATTATTACGAGAGTTTTTTTTATAGACTTTTAGTCAAATATAAGTATAATGCACATATTTGTTAAGCTAGTATTACAATAATAAAAATCATTTTGTTATAAAAAAAATGAGATTGTTTGTTCATTTGTTTTAGATCATATTAGAAATGTTTCTAAAGTTGTTAGAAGATAAAAGAAAAAAAAAAGAGAGTCATAGAAGCAAATAGTTAAAATTGTTTTCAAGAAGTGAATATCGAATATAGTATTAAAAAATATTAAATTCATTTGTTAATAACGATAAAAAGATAATTATAAAGAAAAAACATGAATGAGATTTTAAATATATATTTAATGTTTATAAAGATCTGCAAATGATTATATGAAAATGTTTTATTATTTAGTTGGATAAGAAACTCTTTATTTATTTAAATGTTAAAATTTGTCATTTAATATGGAAAAGATTTAAAGTCTTCTATTTATTATGAAGTTAGAGTATATTATTTGGAAAAGACAATTGATAAATTGAATGGGAAAAATGAGTTGTACTTTGATGAGTGATAATTAGAGAAATACAGAAGGGAGTTCTCTTGCAAAATTTTTGATAAATAGTTCTAGTGAAACAATTTTTTAAGATTTATTGATATTAGTAATATGATTAACAATGTCAAACAAATGCTTGATTATTATAGTTTTTGTTATAAAAGAATTTGAGAAAGATAATGTTGTGAAGTTGGGACAAATGATGCTTCTAATTTTGTGACTGCAAGAAAGATGTTAGAGGTTAAGAGAATAACATTATTTTGGTTTCCTTGTGTTTCTTGTTGCCTTGATTTTATTTTTGAAGACATACTAACTTGTATTATTTTATAATGTCATAGCAAATGTAAAAATGGTCACAACTTTCACTTCTATGCACTCATGGATCCTAACCTTGTTAGAAACATTTCAAAGCAAAATAATTAGCTCAATTAATAGTCGCAGGATTTGCAATTAATTTTATCACCCTACATATATACCACAACAAAAGAGTGTTTTTTGATATGTGTTTGTTTCAAAGAAATTGACAATAAGTGATCATGCTAGTAAAAATGAAGGTAAAAAAGTTGTGAACATTGTTTTATGTGATGATATATTTTAAAAATTTATTAAATATTGCTTGAATTGTGACTCTACTCGTAAAAGTATTTAAGGTTTGCAGATGGAGACTTAAAACATGTCATGTGTATTTATGAAGTTCTAGGTAGAGTTAAAGGATAAATAGTGACAAATATAAAGAATCTAAAAAGGTGGGAAAGATAATTGATTCTGGTTGGAATTTTCAATTACATACTCTTGATGTTATTTACTATCTTAATTGCAATTCCACAATGATCTTTAATACTTTATTTATTTTTATCACATTTCATCATCATAGAAACATCAATTGAAAAAAAAAATCCTAAATAGAAGGATTAGATTTCATCTTGATAGATTTAAGAAAGTTTAGAGATTTTTTTAAGAAGCATGATAGTAAACACTAGGGATAAAAGGTATGTGTAAGTTTTAATTAATTTTCATAATTTTCATAAAGAATATGATTTTTAATTTATTTATCTGAAATTGCAACTCTCTGATTGAAGTTATGATGGATAAATAACAATGAGGGTTTTAAGTTTCATTTATGGTGTTGGGTGTAAAGAAATTAAAGCATATTAAAAAAAAGAAATTACTTAAGGCAATAACAATTAAAAGTTGTTATCTTTGTTAAATATAATTTTCAAGATTGAGATGATGCAAAAGATTAGGTTAGAAAGGAGAAAGATGATAATATTAATCATAGTAGATATTTGAGTGAGAATAATAAGAAGAAAACTAGTTAGTTAAATCATAGGAGAGAAATCAACTAAAAAAAGAGTAAGAAGAACTAAATAAATATGTACACACAATATCATCAACTCAGTTGTTTAAAAAAAAAAAAAAAACATACTCATAAAAGTTTTTCTTATTTGTAAAATCAAAATAGATAATCTTTTGTATTGTAGTATTTTAAATATGAGTTAATGTAGTAGTATATGAAAAAAAAACCCAAAAACCTTTAAATCATACATTAAATTTCATAAATCTGGTGACTTTATTAGTTTGAGGATAAGAATTTGTGTACCCTAATAATTTATTTATACATTTAAGAGTATTTTATTTTTTAATACTTAAATCATGTCATCTTATTAGTTTGAGATAAAAAAATTATATCTATTCGAAAAACTCTTTAACATTATATATTACCAATTAAATTATTTTAAAAAATATATTATTTAAGATAATTTATTATTTGAGATGAATATAAATATCTATATATATAAATGTTAATTGGTAATTACTTAACTGATATTTAAAGATTTAAAAAATAAGCAATAATCACGTTACCATATACGTCACCTATTAAATAAGAGTTAACCATTAAGTGAGAATCAATCTAAACATAGAAGAATAAATTATTAGATTATAGGAAATTATCTATAAACACTTAGTTTTAGCTATAAAAATATGGGATTTGGAATGAATATTTATATATGATGATCGTATCTTATATACACATAAATTATTGCTGGGAAGAGTCGTACCACGCTGCATTGATTTGACCAGTTTGATATGTGAGTATGCCTTATTTAAGATTGTTGATTTGATAGAACCTTTGTGCTTAATTCAACACTATTTAGTGCTTAACATGTCATTAATATTTTGTTCATTGACAGTGTGAATTCGATGGAATTGTTGAGTTGTGCCATACAAATTAGATCTTCGTGATCATACTATTTTAAGGCCATTGAATTAGAAAATTATTTATTACTTACTATTTAGATATCATAATCCAGCATGAACCTTCTGCAGAAGTTTTAAATTCCACTTTCTTGGTAAAATTAACAATCTGTTATTAACAGGTTACGAAGATTCGTTCATGGCAAATACCATTTCGATAGTTGGTTATGAGTTAGATCTTGCCACATGTGATTACAATATTTTATGGCTGTCAAACTCCCTAACGTGTTTTGACTTTTAGATTCATGATTGAAAGATAATTATTTATTACTTACTCTTTTCACATGCATATATCATGCAGTAGCTTTGTTTATTTATTTCCCAGAAAAGTAGTTTTATATTTCCATCTTTACACGCTAATGCACATGTCATATAATCTTAAGCATCTTTAAATTTTTTTCATGCGACATTTTTATAAATATTAAAAAGTATATAAACTTTTCAATGGTGAATATTATCGTTTTCTAATTTTCACCTAAGTTTTTCGTAATACGCAATACAGGTACTGAAAATATCTAAGAAATACGCTATAAACTTTCTGTATCACAGATATGACATACCAACTACTCGTTAATTAAATCAGTATATTCCCAATACAGAAAATTCATTTCTAAATTTGACCTTAGTTTTTCTTTCACAAGCAATATAAGTACTCAAAATATCTAGAGGTATTATGTAACTTCACGTTAATTAAATTAGTATAATGGTAATGGTACGTTCCGTCTTAAGAAATACTTGAATTCGATTTTGTCTTAAAAGATCAGACAAGATATGTATCGGAAGATAGTTAGTGATGTTCATGAAGCAAGAGAATTTGATTGAAAGAAAGCTTTACAACATAAGGAAGACGTGTCTGTTTTATATAATATATGACAGGGCATCTTCTCAAAATCCAAAGATAAACAACAAATAAATTCCATTCGCCACTTGTACTAAACTTAATTAATCAATTACTATTCTTTTTTAACGACCAACTACTAATTGACGCATATGGGTGTAGTACTTATAGAATATCTTGACAAAGAATTAATAACTTAGACTAATTTGTGGTCAATATTTTCATTCAACACTTGCATTTCATTCTCACAAATAGTGTTGAAGATTAACGTTTAGATGGACCAACGCATTAGAGTCAACTTTCCAATCAACAGTATTTTAATGAAGAAATATTTGGTCTCCTTTCATTTTCCTCAATGACATATAATAGCTAGATACATAGGATAATAAAATATTTGTAATTAGGAGTAATAAATAAATCCCACATGGAAGCTAACTACCATGAAAGTTCCAAATCATAGTTGTGATTATTGCAAGAGTGGCCTACGCTAAGCCACCTTCACTTGTTGGCAGTAATTGCATTGCTGATGGTACAAATCATAAAATAGGCACTAAAATTTGGTGATGAGGTGAGTGGGGTGCAAGTTGTTTTGGTTTTCTAATATCTATTAGTTTGGTAAGATGACCTATTCTATAAGATAGTTTGAAAAACATCCACCTTTCTACAAAATATTGAAAAACTCAATCTATAACAATAGAAATGGAAAGGACAACAACCAACCTATAATAATGAGGGTAAAAATAAATTATATTAGATAATCATTAATTCAAAACCTTAATATCAAAGCCGTCTTAGCTCAGCGGTAGAGCGCGTGGCTTTTAACCACGTGGTCGTGGGTTCGATCCCCACAGACGGCGTTATTTTCTTTTTTTAAGGTACATCATGACTTACCTTATACATTTACCATTTATTTTTCATTTGTATTCCTTTCAAAATTATTTCTCACTTTTCATACACTTTATCAACATCATAATGTTTTTTTTTTATTTATGTATTTTTATTATTAGGCGGAAAATATAATAAAATACATTATCTCTCCCTTCTTATGTTTCTTTCTCTATCTACCTACATACATACGTACATAAATTTAAATTATAATGATAATGAAAATATTAAAAGCTATTTTTTATTATTGAAATATTTTAAAAGAACATTTAAATCATAGTATTAATTTTACCAAACTTATATAATTTATTTATATTTTTTGAGAAAAAATATATAAATATAATATATTTTTATTAATTTATATCATACTTTTTTTATGTAACATATTATCTTATATGTCTTTTCGCTTAATTATTGTAACACATAAATTTTAATTACATTATTTATTACATAATAAAATTAAATATTACTTTATTTAAATATTTTAAGAGATCAATTATAAATTTAAAATGTTACATAATTTTTAAAATATATTTTTTCATAATTTAGTTTAAATTATATTCCTTAAGCAATTTCCGTTATTCATAAAAAATATAAATTAAAGACCGTATTTTTGAAAAAATCATATTTAGTTTTAATAAACATAAATATCTTATCATTATTTAGTTTGAGATCTTATGTCCATTAAACATTGAAGGTAATTATAGTTTATTTTTTATGTTATTCTATTATTTCTATAATAAGCATTTATATATTGTAATTGGGCATTGTATAATACTATCACCATTTTAAAACAATAACAATTATTTCTTTATTCTAAAATACTTTTTTTTTTCAATAACTGTTACACATCATTGAGAAAAATTAATATAATAATACTTCTATTTTAAAGTAATACATAATAGTAGTTAAATATACTTAGAGGTATCAAATCTAACCATGAGTTGATTCCGATGAACCCAACTCGATTCACTTATTGGTGCATCACTTAATTTGAAAAAAAAAAAACTTACATTTTTTTAGTTCTATTTTTTTAATCTACTTTTTTCTAATATGAAAATTGAAACAAAATTTCAAGTTAATAAAACAACCATCCATATAAATCATCATATTAATATGCATATACAATATTATATTATTAATATGTATACAAAAATACCTTGAAAATAACAACTTTAAATATGTGAAAAAAATCTATAAATTGAGAGATTTTTAATTTTAGAGAAAAAAATGAGAGCTCAAAAGAAAGACCGGAACTGGACCATGTACAATTCCTTCACCCCAATTTTTCAATTGTTTAAACTATTATTAAACTGCATTAAAGTGTTTTTTTAGTTATATTTATCAGAAGATAGTGAATCAGCCTAACTCATCACCTCATCACCTCATCACAGGTTTAACTCAAATGAACCAATGAACTCAATTTGATTCGATCCGTACTAAAATGTATATACTCTCTTTAACTTGATCACTTTGACAACTCCTACATGTACTAATTGGACAATTTTTAGTTAAGAACATAATGTTAAAAAGACTAATCTTTCTATTAAAGGGAGTATAACATTTCACTTTTAGGCTCCAAGGACAAAAGAAGCAAGAGCTGATAAAAGAACAATTGATACCATTTTACTACATGTCTTCAAGTATATTAAACATTATATATATAATATCAAGTGTCTGGTTTTGGTTCAGGAGGTCCTCTAGCAATTGGCATCGCACCACTAGTGTTGATGTTGGGTTTTGCATAATCAACAAAGATAACACGTCCATGTAATGTCTGCAAAAAGTTTCTGTTAGTCCTCATTTCTAAGTTCCAAGCCAACAAGGAACAGAAGAGTCAAATTTTTTGATCATTACCTTTCCTTTCATCTCTGCTACGGCATTCTCAGCCTCGTCTGCTGAAGCAAAGGTGACAAACCCAAATCCCTTAGATCTGTCTGACACCCTATCTGTTACAATTTTGGCTGCAAAAACAGAAACTCAGCAGCATTATCAAAGGCTAGAAAAACCATACAATGAGATGACACAGAATGGATTAATGTTAGTGCATTTCATAGTTGATACCTTCAATAACTTGCCCGTAGTTGGAAAATGCTTCTGACAATGCTTTCTCTGTGGTGTAGAAGGAAAGTCCTGAAAAAGAATGAATCCAGCTCCATGGATAAATAACCCCTCTTTCCAAAGACAAATTACATAAGATCGATTCAAGCATTCAAATTAATAAAACTAATTTGAAACAGAACCCAAAGGCTACTTTTCACAGGTATTAACTTCAAAAATTATTGGGCAAATCTGATTTCCCATAAATGGGCATAAAATATATGCAAGACACAACAATTAACCTTAGGGCATGGTCAGTTCAAGAAACAGAGTCTAACTAATTGCTGTTGCTGAGAGTGTCAAGAAGCAGATAGAAAGGCAATATGAAACTATTCTATAGATTTCATCAACAGAAAAAAAGGGTGTAAATTAATTAATTTCCTTAATTTTGGCCTGAAGAGGAACAAAACATAGAGTGATTTCTTCGGCGGAAAAGAAAAGGAGAGTGCATACCTCCAACAAAAAGCTTGTAAGCAATTCCTCGGCGAAAAGCACAAAGAGATGGGGACAAGGTTTTGTTTTTATTGGCCTGAATTATTTTTCTCACAGCCGCCATGGAATTCATTCTATGTTGCAGACAGAGATCAAGGGAAACGAAGAGTTTATCTTGCATGGCACATTCACAGAGTAAATGGGCTCAACATACTCAAGAAGCCCAACTCAATGTTGGGCTTAGGCTGCTACAGGCCCACCTCTTAGCTCTACCTAGCATTAGCCTTGTCTAGACGAATTCTTCCTTCACCTTCACATGCTCGTCCTGCACCTTGATAAAATTTAAAATCCCCAAACTGTCTTTATAAAAATAACAAAAAAGATACCATCTTCACGTAATAAGCAGCACAGTACCGGATGGTCCGATATCCAGTTTATAAATTGCAAACTGAATATAAAATTAGGGAGTGAAATCCCATTGAAATTTGTAAACCGGAATGGCCAATGAATAGACGTCATCAGATTTGCAAAATAACCAACACTTTTATTAACGATATAGAGTGCGTCCGGTTTAATAACTTTCTGTCTTTTTTTTTTTTTTTTCTGTGGTAATTTTGTTAACCGGATGGAGCGTCTGATTTAATCTGCCGTCTTCCTCAGCGGGATATATGTGGGCCCTTGCAATGTGGAGCCTTACAGACTAACGTTGTTTCTAAAGATCCGCTGGCTAAGCCAAGAAAGTACAAAATTCCTCAATTCTATGATCCTTATGGTCCCAGACCTCCACCCTAAAAAAAGATCATTCAACTTGCAGAACGAACTATCGGAAGAAAAAAGTGGACAAATTATGCCTACTTTGTCAGAAAGATTAAATCTTCCAAAGTTGTAGCGAATTTCCACAGATAGCTTGGACATGGGTCCGGAAGGTGGTGCTGCTGGACCAAAGGTTGAGGAGAAAAAGGTAGAGAAAACAGCTTTTGATGTGAAGTTGGAGAAATTTGATGCTGCTGCTAAGATCAAGGTGATTAAGGAGGTAAGAGCATTCACTAGTCTGGGATTGAAAGAGGCCAAAGATCTTCTTGAAAAGGTTCCAGTTGTGCTAAAACAAGGAGTCACGAAGCAGTGGATATAGTGGTGGGAGAGATGCAAAAGTTTAATAACTTTTTTTTTAAAAAAATATCCCATCCGATTTACATATTTTTAAAAATGTTAATAGGATGAAATATTATCCAATTTATATTTTTTAAATAAAATATAAATATGATGACATTTCATTTGATTTATGTTTTAAGAAAATATATATAAACAGAAAGAAAAGATGAAAGTATATTTAGATTTTGCAACATTAAATTAAGGATATAATAAATTTTTTAAGTTTAATATGGAAGTGTAGGATGTAGAGGTACGAATTCGTCCCTCGTCTAATATTTCCGAATTTTATTATAGTAGGATAGTTGCTTGAACTAAACATTCAGTCCGTCTCAAGTATTTAACACTATACCAACAAATTGGTTTGGATAACTTGATGAGTTTTGAGGTTTATAGATTAAAGAAATATGATTAAGAAGAGATATTCTATTAAATGTGATTAGTGATTAAATATGAGATATTCTATTCACACCAATAAAATGATTATTTGAAAAAGGAAATATTTAATTATCGTGCATGAAGACTCAAATTCAAATATTGTCCGTGAAAAAATATCCACAAAAATATCAATAAATTAAACGTGATAATGATAAAATTTAATGATTAATAATTGAGTATGTGGATGAATAACTGGATCAAGTATTTATCTAATACAAACTATTATTTGATTTATAGATTTTTTTTTTAAATTTTAAAAATATTATAAACTACTTTCATTTTACAAGGTCAAATAAGTTTTGTTTAAGTTACTTCAAACAACTTACTATATGCCTGACAAAAAATAAAGTCCTCTATTTTGTATGAAATATATATTGATTGAACAGTTCTTTTCAAAATTAAAAGAAAATGTTATCTTACTAATAGATGGATTTAGATTGGATTAATTTAATATTCATGTACAATTAAAATATAAATTCTATCTGTAACTACTTCATTATTATTTTTTAAAAAAAATGCATCTAAGAGATGCACCGTGCTATATATTTTAAAATAAAGAATACAAAATTTCATCATATATGATTTATAATTGAATTTTTTTCTAAAACGTTAAACTTTATATTTAAAGATATTTAATTTGTTTGATAAAAATGTTAGTAGATATTACAAGGCGCTGGATTTTGGCGAGTTAGAAAATAGAAATATAGCAGGAATGAATATAAACTCACTAGAATTAATAATGAGCAATCTAAATTGTTTGAGTGAAATTTCAATTTAAAATATTACTTTTTCTTTTATGTTTGAGTATTCTTAGGTTAACCAATATTTTTGTTTCTGTTTGTTTATTTTTTAAATTTAGTCTTATTATTTTCAAAAGTTTTAATTTGGTTTAAATCAATTTGATTGACATAATAAATGAACAAGGTGGCAAGTAACAATAGTATTAGACATGAACAAAATTGTTATTGACCTTAACTCTCCTTTTTTAAGTTGATAGGGTTATCCTTTGTATTAATCATTCTTTTATCGAAAGAATGTCTCACCATAATTCATTATTCCCATGTAAAACTTAAATACAAAATTAGAGTTTTGTTTTGATAAATTTCCATTATCTTTGTGTTTTATGTTTTGTTGGATGTGTTACCTTGATTCTACTTGTGTCCTATGATTCTATTTAAACTGTCTTATGGTTCTACTAAAAAAAAAAAGGGACTTTTTTTGTGTTTTATGTTTTGTTTTCTCAAGTTAGTTAGACGTGTAACCTTACCTCTATTTGTGTCATATAAATCTATTAAACTGTGTCTTATGATACTATTTAAAAAGAAAGGAATATTGAAGATGTGGTAAAGTACACTTATTTTCAATAGTTCATTTAAGAGGTTGATGATGAAGAAAATGCAATTAAAATAAAAAATATTCAATCATTAAAATTCTCAAAAGATAAAAAAAATGGATGTAACAAAATGTTTTCTTTCAGTAATGAACATACTTATGGTATCACTGTCGTTGAAATTAGGAAAAGTTATTGAAGAAAATGTACCCTAAGTTAAACCATATATGACTCACTATAATTTAAAAAAATAACCATTTTAGTAATTAATAATAATAATAAAAAAAAACACCATTACGGTGCTTCTGCCCCTAATTGGATTGCACACAAATAAGAAGCATCAGTTGCTCAAGTTCACGACGAACAGAGATTAAAACAATGGTTCTGCAATGGGCAGTTCCAGAGAATTAGACTATCTTGCACTTCAAAATTTCAAATTCGGCAAATTTAACGACTAAATTGACAATTTTTTATTTATTTATACCTAACAGCATGCTAAACATGGGATTGTACATATATCTTGATTAGTCCAGAGAGAGAGAGGACTTGTCCGACAGAACCATGACTGAATTTAAAAACACAGTACATACAACAAAGGGTAATAAGGCGATACTGACATGGAAACACTTCTCACCGTGCACAAACATAAGGCTATTTCTACAATACACTAGAGTTACAGTGTAAGAATGCACATTACTTTCACCATTAGTTTATTTTGCGTAAACGGGGAACAATCAGTTCAACATAGCAATTAAAATCATGCTATATTTTAACCATTATTTTCACTAATAACTTGTCCACGTATACGCACACAAACTAAGTGGTGAAGGTAATATAGTGTATTAATGCACCGTATGATTTGATAGGATATTGTGGAATTGGCCATTACTGATATATCATGCAAAGTTGTGGCTAAAGCTAAAGATGACGGATGTCTCTATATACTAAGTTACACCTCCTGTTAGACGTGTCGGTGTGTAACTATATACAGAACTAACTTTATATGCACTTTTCATCCAACCTTCAAGAGTTTGACTACTCATGAATGACTCACCTTCAGTAATGCCTGGAACATCATGTCAATGAATTGTTCATCCTAGCACAGGAAAGTTCCATTAGTAGAGAAACTATATAAAAAGTTAACAAGGAAGAGGCGTCAAAATATAGCAAGCATTAGACAGAAAAGGATAAAACAATTTTGTTACTTCCATTCATTTGCAGACTATAGGTTCAATTCATATTGAAATCATAAAAAAAAAAAAGTAATAAAAACATGAAATCTAAGATTGCTTACTTAAAATCTAATGTTTAAACTAGTTATTAACAGTAGAGGTGTGTTCCTGTGTCAGGCTTATGAAAACCTTATTTTAGTTCCGCCGTTCTTCAACAATTCACAATTTTTTCCAAAATTGCATCTCCGGAATTTCGTTATATGAAACAAAATCTCAATAATAATTAGGATTACAGTCTAATAGCAAGCTAAATAGTCATTATTAACTTAACTACAATATTTTCCACATCCGAAGGTTTACGACCCGTTTGGTCTGTTTTTATGTCTGAATAAAAATCGGGCTCTTTAGTAGTGCCCAGACGAAATTATAAATAAAATAATTCAGACGTCTCTCTTGAAGTAACTGGCAACCCCTTAACAATGGCTATGGCTCAAACTGGACTTTCTGCAGTGAGGAAGAACTCCTATAATCCTTTGTCATACACCCTAATGATATTCAGGACACTAGTAGTCGTTATTTTCCCCCCTTATTTTAAGGCACGCGCCCCCCAAAATAAAAGAATTGAATGACAATTTAAAAATACAACTAAATTAATAACGGTCAAGAAACACAACGGAACTAAACAAAGATGGAAAAATAGTGAAGTACCTGAACCAATGATACAAGTGCATCGCGAACGCTATCCCTGCCAATTACAGGTCTATTTGGACTGGAGCTTGGAATAGGGGTAAGAGAGAGAGGAGGAATGGGGGGCGGGAAGGGTTGAAGTACTGGTGTGCCATATGGTCGTGGCAGATTCGGGGAATGATTAACAACTGAACTATGCAGCACAGTTGAAGAAACAGGTGGAACTAACAGTGAAGATGAAGTGGATGTGAAAAAAGTAGAAGGCTTAACAAGATTAATGGCTTGATTGCCACTCTTGACTGTTTCAAGAGAGTCAACAGGGAAACCTGACATAGATGAGGTTGAATGAGAGGCAGGTATTTGCACGATAGGTGCAGGAGAAAATAAACCGCTAGAAGCAGCAGAAGTGACAGTCGTAGAATGCTGCCTATCATTTTCTACACTGGAAGCATAATTTCCAGTAGCCTTCAATGTCTGCAACAATTGAATTAAAAACATTCTTAAGCCATAGACATCATCATATAATAAAAAGTGAAACTTGACATACAAATTGCGGAATTATTAACCAAAAAGCATAGCAAATAACATTTAACAACATTACATACGCTGAAGAAGTTTGTGAATACAGGATCTTCAACAGCATCAATTGCAGAAGCAGGAGCTGAAGACGATTCTAGAGGGCTTTCTGGTATAATTGACACTGGCTGGTGTGCCTCAAACTCACTGTAATATATAAAAACATCAGCCATTAGATATGCAACTTTAATTACTTATAAATCCAACAGCAGAGATCACTAAGTGGGGGAAACAAATAAATATAGTTTGAATTTTGCGCAAGCACATTCATTGGACAAGAAAACCCAAGCAAAAGTACTTTATAAAAGTAAATTTTCATTTTGAATAAAAAATTTCTTCACAAATGAAATGTTAAAGTCGATGTTGTTTGGAATTTCAAACATATAAGCAGCACAACACAGTGGTGAAGAGCAATCGACCCCAAACTCAAGATAGTTGGACGACATCTCGTTAAATAATCTGTGCTACACATAAATACAACTTTTGGGGGACACTAGGCTTCTGCAAATGTAAAAGTGGTCCACAATCTGAAATTTTTAGTTGCCTGAGGCTGTGTCACTCAATCGTTATATCATGGTGGCAGATAACTACGCAATTGAAACAACTTCACATTTTATAAAATTTACAGAAAATCATTACCTTCTGTTAGCAGGCGTTGTTGTAGTTGGTGGTACCTTTGGGTACAAATTAAGTATCCTGTAAATTGAATTTGGAAAATAAGTAAGATTATCCTGCACCCAGTTTCATGCATCACTAACCAGAAAAATACACATACACACACCAAAGGCCCTCACAGTTTAGACCAGATTGGTGGAAGTTAGCATCCTGTAAGTTGTAACTGTAAATAACTAAAGAAAAAAAAAAAAAAAAAAAAAAACTAAAAAAACCTAAAAGGAAAAAAAAAAAAAAAAAAAAAAAAAAAAAACACACTAAAGTAACCTGAATGGAGAAAAATAGAAAATTATCATACCTGTTAAAAAGATTTGCAACTTCCTCACATTCGTCTTGATTGTAAAACCATATACCATTAACTTCTTGAGCTGCATTCCGATATAATAGGTACGGCTTTTTAAGTTCATACTCAAAATCCAATAGATTCTCCACTAGATTATCTGTCAGGACTCAGGACAAAATTCAGAGAGAAAGTTGTTGAGTAGACAATAGATATCAAAGATTCAGAAATACGGCAATAATAGATATCAAATTTCGCATTACCAAAAACAGCATTTTTTTTACTTACAGCAATAATTAGCTTACTTGAATCTAGCCCCTAAACCTTTCTTTGGTTCTTCTATCAAACTACTTTTCCAAATAATAGTAACAGTAATAACAATAATAATACGGTTTTAAAACAAATCTGAACCTGTATTTCGTCGATTCATTACGATAAACTGAAACCGCGGCTGTGAATTCCTGAATCAAAAAAAGAAAATGACGAACGATCTTGGTGCATATGAATGCATCAATGCATACAAAGAACAGCGAGAGAAGAGACAGTGTTGTCGATGAACTCACCTCTTGACTACGAAGAGAGATCCTTCAACATCTTTGCGACTCTACAGTGAGTGAGTAAAAGAGATAAGAGAAGAAAGTGCGAACAAGTGAGAAGAGAAAAGACGAGAAGAGAAGAGAGGAACGAACCCACTGGTTGTTTTCGATGTTGAAGTCGTAGAAGGAGACATGAGCGGCGGTGAAGAGAATCTCGTCGATGAAGGGATCGATTCGCTGGAGCACGGTGAGATTGAGCACCTTCGTGCTCTGCTGATCCAGATTCGGCGTCAATTTCTTCGTCTGAGACATTTGAGTTTGCTCAAACCCTTCAACTCGGGAATTTATCTTGACTCGTTTCGTTGCTTCTTCCAAAGAAAAGAGAAGAAATGAAGAATTGACTCGCACTCACTCCAAGCAAAGAACAATGTTCGGAGTTTAATCTATTCCCACACAAATCAAAATTTACAAATCTTGTGGCTTTATTTTAATCCTAAATGTCAAACAAATATTTGGTGAACAACCACTCTCCATTACAGTACAAGCATAGTTAAGACACAAGTTAAAGAATTAAAAGAATGTTATTTTTGCTGCGTATATATTATTTTCTATTTGTTCTTAATATTTTTAAGCAAAAAATAAGAAATATAATCAACTTTTAATTCTAATAAAAAATTTGGTAAGTTTTTATTTTATTTTATTTTCATTTATATTTAACAGTAAATATATAAGGGCATATTAATTTGAAATTTAAAATAATTAATGTTTTCTTGAACTTTGAGACTTTGAGAATAATAAATAAATAAATAATTTATAAAATTTGACAATTAAAAAATAAACGGATAGAAACGCATTAAAAATTTATAAGAGCTGTATTTGTTTGTATTTTGACAAAAAAATAATTTTAATTTTTTAGTAGTATTGAATAGCATTTCGATTGTCTACAAATATCAGCAAAATGTTATTAAGAATAGGGATGAGATTGAGTGATTTGAACTAGAGAGATACTTAAATCTAAATTTATTAATGTTAATTAATTTGTATTAAGCCGAGTTCTTCGAAAGAAAAATTGGCAGTCACACAAAGAACGAACTAAAGCACATTTAGTTTGGTTAAACTTAGTCATGATTCACCAAATACAAAGTACAGAAAAAATTTACAATTAAATAATAACAATTCATTGTGCATTTGCAAAGATGGGATGATTAATTTTTCAATGAGGTAAAATAATATAATTATTCATGTTATTTAAATAGAGTTTAATTTTGATACATTTTCATTATAATAATTTTTACATTTATGCATAACTAAAAACTTTATATGACCTTTCAAGTGTTACTACGTTGCAACAATTTTATCATGACAAATTATTGTGGAATGAGGTAATAAAAACTCTTCACATTGGGAAGTACACTCTAATTGAATACATTATAAAAAAAAAATCAACAAGCATATGACTACATATGAAATAAGAGTCTAAGTTTTACACCTTGTTGATGTAGAACTTTTACACTGTGAATCAATTAGGGATCATCTATGAATAATTTTTAAAGTAATTACTATAAAAAGAATAATTCGATGGCAATCCATGGTTGGATGATTATTCTGATTAAATTATAAGGAGGTGGATTACAATAATGAGTACACTATAAATAATTTTATGTAGACTATTAGTTTTAGTGATTTAATAATTGAATTATAATTGTATATTATTTACATTGTTTGGGTAAAATTTGACCAAAATTGTAGAATTAATATATTCTAAAAGTTCTTATTTATATATATTTTTTAAAAGTATTTCATCAATTAATGTATATCAATTAAATAAAAAATACGATTTAGATTAAAATAACATTATATACATATGACTTATATGATAACCTTTGATTTAATGGAAGATTTTAAGATAAAAGCCCGTTATGATGATTATTGGGTGATGAATATGTTATGTGAAAAATATCTAAATTAACTTAATTCAGAATAACGCTCCTGTTTGTGGTGAAAAGAATTGTTTCCAGTACAATACAAACTTCTTTCTGAAGCAAAAGGAATAAATACAAATTGCTTTAATTTTATATGAAGATAAATATAGCGATATTTTGCCTTTATTCAGTTAATTTTCTTTTATTTAAGTCTGTTATACATTTATTATATTCATATTGATACTCAATCCTCCATATAAACTTTCATGTAGGAATATTAAAATTAACTTCTAACAAGGATATGATGAAAAGAACAACATACAATCTAAAATATACACAGAAGAATAGAAACAGATTTATTCACATTTGCGTATAGCCAAAAAAAAATATTTTAAGTTAAATTAATATCAAACCAATGAGTATTTAACTGTAAAGATCGATGATCGTTAACATAGGGAAACCTACCTAACGTTACATCAAGATATTGAAGAGACTAATTATTTCGCCAGCTTTCCTTTTCTTTCAAGCATATTTGATTTAAATTTCCTTTTTTTGGGATCTATAAGAAGCAATTGTATGTATGCTATGACAAGATAATCAATATATTTACTTCTGGTATGTACCAAAAGTTGGTTATAACATAAACAAATAGATCACCCAACCACACCATATAGTAACACATGCTGCGAAAGAACAAGTAAAGAGCATCTCGTTATCAAGGAGAGACTCAACTTCAAAACAGAGTAAAAAATGGAGCAAAAATATCTCTTATGATTCATTTGTCATTATGATACAGTTCGCGGGCCGAAAAAAAAAAAAACAAGATTTGAGATGTCTGACATGCCAAAGTGCTATGCAGCTTATATTATTCTAAAGCTCACAGGAGTTGGTTAGAAAAGGAGAGTTCCAAAAATGGTTAGGAATAACAAAACAACAATTTCTCTCACCAGCAAAAATTGGTGAAACAGCCCACTGTCCACATATCTATATGAACAACCTCGTTAGAACTATTACAAGTTTACCAATAAAAGGAAACAACAACAGTTAAAAAACCACTCTGAAAACCAACCACAAGCTGCAATATTTCCTCCTCAATCACGTATCATTTATGAATTCCAGGAGTTTACCAAAGTATTAGGAGGAAAATCCGTTATGCTTGAATGGTCCATCCTCGCTGAGCAAGAGCAGCAATTACTTGGCTTGACGCCTCTGCAGTGTCATTCAGTGGAGGATAGCTCCAGCTTTCCGTTATCTGTATTTTTCGAAACAAATATAAGCATAAAGCCATATCTATTCAACAAAACATCTATCTGCGACAACTAACTCAAAAATATTTCTAGGAAGTCTTGGAACATGGGTTTGGATTAATTCAATTGCAAAACTTTTATCGTTGGCTTGTTTGCATTTTCAAGCAATTCCATTATTTTGGTCATTGTTGATCGTTTTGCTCAGGGGGCTCATTTTGGTTACTTGCTTCGTCATTTTACTACTTTAAAGGTTGCTCAATTGTTCCTTGACATTGTTCGCAAGTACCATAGTTTACCTCATAACTTGGATCATTGCTTTCTCAGATGTAGGAGTTGTTAATTGTGCTCCAGCAGAGAATGGAAAAGGCTCAACTTCAAATGAAAATCTAGGCTGATAAGAAATGTTGTGGTGGTCAGTATGTGGTAAATGATTGGGTTTATGTGAAACTACTTCCCTGTCGCCAAATTTTCTTAACCGATTCTAGTTATCACAAGCTGTTTGTTGGAGATCGATTTAAGATCTCCAACACTGTAAAAAAGGTTTTAGAGTCCCTAAAAGGTTCTTGAGAAGATTGGTCCTGTAGCTTATCGTTTGGACTGCCCTGCAACTTCAAAAATTCACCCAATTTTCATTGTTCATTGTTGAAACCTCACAAGGGATCTCTCTATTCCACTAATGAATTACCTCATACTTCCCATGATAATCATCCACTCATTCAAACCCTTGCTATATTATAGTCCAAATGGGATCACGCTTCTATTTCACCTCAAGTTTTGGTACTGGTCCAATGGCAGGGTCTTTCTCCTGATGATTCAAGCTGGCAGAAATGGGATTACCTTTGTGTTTCCTTGCACTTTGAGGACACAGTAGGTTTCGCTAGGGTAGGTATTGATAAGGAAGCTGTTGATGGGCCTCTTTCAACACCTAAACCAGTCCCAATTGGAATAGGCAAGCCCAACCAAGCATTATGCTTAAGGGATTAATCATTTAATGAATTGCTACACTTTTATGGCCTGTTTATTATCATGAATTGTTAGAATATTATTCCCACTGGCATTCTATATTTCGTTTACTGATATTGCGGGCATCCATTATTGTGTATTGTCAGCTCTATACAAACATCAAGTACTCATGAATAAAAGTGAGGAAGAATCTCTGACGAGTTTATCTTTTCTTTTGGAAGTTATCCATGTCCCCGAGTTCAAGGTATTTTGTGTCCCTACCAGATTATCCTTACTTATAATATACACTATAAAAGAACCCCACACAGAACATTACAGCACAACTGGAAACTCACATTCTCCTTCCCAGTGAATGATCGAGCTACCCCATGCTTTTGCAAAGAATTTTGGAAGTCAGCAAACTTCCAAGTACACAGCTCTGCTCCAACTACATACACAGGCTTCCTGTTGTAAAAGATAGAGGGTCATGAAATTATGGATTTCATTTTAAGGAATGATTAAACAAGAATTATTTTATTTGCTATCTATTATTTTGAGAAGGAAAATTCTCATCATTGATTATTTGATCATACATACCCAGTACTGCACGCCTCACTCAACATACTAACTGAATCAGCTGTGATAACAAAGGCATCAGCCCAGGCTAGATGTCCCATATGTGGATTTGGACCTAAACGCAAAAAATAAATTAAATAAACAAATCTCCCTTACCGGACTGATAAGTATGATTTTCTTCTCTTAAGAATACGGAAACTAAGTACCTTCACCGTCCCATATTTGGACCTTGGGATTGGTGGAAAATTCTTTAACCAAAATTTTGCTGATCTACAAGGGATATTATGAATTCATTAAAACAAAGACAGCAAGTTATTTGAGGATACCTAAACGGAGGTCAGCAAACCCCCAGGCAACATCAATTATACTAGCCATTGCCAACACCAAATCAGACAAATGAACAACCAGGAGCACGCTCATGGTTAGAGGCCAAAACTGATTCAGACACGACTTGAGCAATAACCAAAGAGATTATTACTGATTGCATAATCATTTATACCTTGTCAGGAGTTCTTCTGGAGAAAGATATCCTGATACTCCCACAGCTCCACAGAACATTCTGAAGCATAACCACTAACTTCTTTGCAAGATCTACACCATAGGGACAATTGCCTGACTCCCCCCAACCCCCAAAAAAGAAACTACGATGAAGGTATAGTGCAGTGTGACAAAAGATTTGAACAAAGAAACTATGCATATAATATGTGGAATAAAATGTTCAAAGAAGAGGCATACAAACATTCGAAGGTTTTAATTTTCAACTCAACTTCTTCAAAGTTTCAAACAAGTGACCATTGAAATACACAAAAATCAAAATCAATCAAATTCTTTATCTTTTGAACTATATGCCCTGTAAAATACAAACATTTGAAAGTTTTAAACGAGCCCAACATTGTATCCAGGGCAAGCAATTTCTTTCCAGCTATTAAATATTAGGTTAGAGTCATTTGAAAGATTCTTCAAAATGCAATTATACATAAATCAGAAAAGAGTTTCAATAATGACAGCAATCTTAATAGTAAAATTTTAAACAATAAAACTGGAAAAGCATTATAACTAAGTTCCTTAATGCAAAGTAAAATACCAGTAGGTCCCCCAACATTAACCACAAGCAAGGGCTTTGGAAGAGTTGCTAACTCGTTATGCCAGGCAGAAGCAGCAACCCTAAGAGCAACAGCATCAGCTTGATGAAGTGCTCCCACAGTAAGGACCTGTAATAAAGTTAAAATGTCTCCCTCAAGAAAGAACAATAAATATAGTATTTAAACTTATACATGAGGGCGTAATATGTTATTCCTTGACAGAAACATCAATAGCCAGCCACTACACAACCACTGTACCTACCACATTGCGGCCTGGAGGTTCCCATGGAGTCACCCACCTTCGAAGATACCAAGGTATTTGCTGCTGGGCATGCGGAGTCAACGGGTAATAATCATGGCGTGGAGTGATAACAAGATCAAACCGATTCAGGTGAAATCTTGGATGTTGTATCTGAGTTGGACAAATTCTAAGAGAGTTAGACAGCGACACGCATACATAATACACATATGCCTTCATCTATTAACGTATTTATGTAATCCGTGCATATTAGCAATAGAAAAAGGACATCACTACAACTAGCAGTGAAGAGAAATGGCGCAATAGGCAATTTGGTTAAACCTCAAAGGAAGTAAAATAAGCTACAGTCAGCACGTAAGTCTTTGCAAACATGTAGCTGACAACGTGCTCTTATGAATAACGTTTCTGATCACAATTTCTAAAATGCAAGCAACATCCAATAGCTTTTGCTATTACGTTTCAAGGAAAAAGGATCAATTGGGGCAGTTAACCACAAAGGGCAACAAAAGTTGATAAAAGTCTTGTCCCACTAAGTGTGGATGACTACGTAGATCACTCAATATCACTGGACTCGGTTAAAAACCAAACCTTCATAGAAATTGGCATCTAAAAGTTATAAGCGTTCATTATCATACAGGCACAAAAAAAGAGCTTGGATCACAGTCAATCATCACACTCACACCAAGTTGTACTCATATATATATGTCAAGGGACAATAAAGAATAAGTGAAAAGTTTAACCTGAACAAGAAAAACATTTTCTGGAGCTAACCGTTTAATGGAGCTGGCAACAGAAATGGTGTCTCGTCCAGATGCAACCACCAGCAAAGGTCCATCTCTACAGATAAATTGATCGGGCATTTCATTAAATTCATTGTTTCCGATGGGATTCAATTTAACGAGACAAGAATAATCACAAGACAACGTACTTGTGAAACGTTTCGCGAGCAATGGTGGCAAGGTGGTGAGCATCAGCTTCCAACACGTTGGATAAGCCTAAACGAAACTATCATCACGGCATTGCATTATAATTCTCAACAACATGAACGAGAAAACCGTTAATTACCGATAGTGTGAGGCGTTCGAAAGCGCGATTTGCCACAGATCATTCTAATAACGGACTCTAACTTTTTGTGAACCGAAACCGGAAGCCATTGAAGCAACCGATTGATTCCTCCTCGAGGCCTTGTGACACGCTGGAACCAAAAATCCAATCCAATTTAATATCTATATTATAAAACACGAAGAAAGATAACGAAAAAAAAAAAAAAAAACGCTTACGTATATGGTGTGGCGGTTGGACAAACCAAGAGCACGAACCAAACCAATGCACTGGTTCTCAGCGCCAGCGAAGCCGTTTCCGATCACAACAGCTCGCCGAATTGCACCGTCCAAAATCTCCGGCATTGTTTTTACATCAATTCAAATGAGAGGGAAAAGGGGATTTTCTATTTTCCATGTTCAATTCATTTGCGTATAATACCCGACCCGACGTAACCGGACCCGACCCGACCCGAATCAATATAAACGGGTTTAAATTTTGTTCATTATATATGCGAGAGAATGAGAGAGGAGTGTTTGGCGTGTGAGGAAAATGTGGGCAAGCGCAGAAGGTGGTGCTCCAGAGGTTACTCTGGAAACTTCTATGGGGTCCTTCACAGTGGAGGTACTTCCACTTTTTCTTTTTCCAATTTTCTCCCTCTATCTACACTCTTAGTCTAGGGTTCTAATTTTTCTTTTTCTTTTAAATTAAATTAAAGGGTGTTATTACTATTGTAATTTTGTGTTTAGCTGTACTACAAGCATGCGCCCAGAACTTGCAGGAACTTCATTGAACTGTCTCGCAGAGGTTACTACGACAACGTTAAATTCCACAGGATCATTAAGGTGATTATGTTCGGTTCTTTCTTGTCCTTGTTTGGATAAAATATTCTTACATTGGTGTGGTTCGATTTCATGTATATGAGTGCCAACCCTATGTTTGAGTGAAATATTCTTACTTAGACTTGTGTGGTTTGTTGAGTAGGACTTCATAGTACAAGGTGGGGATCCCACTGGAACTGGAAGAGGAGGGGAATCCATATACGGGTACCTTGCTTAAGCTTCTGAATTTTGATTATTATTAGGTTAAACTAATCATTTAGTCCCATATTAGATATTTTTTTGTAGCAGCTTTATACTGCTGATGTATGTGACAAAAGCTTAATTTTTATGCCTAGAACATAGAATTTTAATATGGAGACAATTTTAGGGATCGATGAACAGATTAACTTTATCAGTGTTGTAGTTGATGAATGATGATGATGGTGATGGTTTGTGGCTTTGCACTTGCTCATACTCATGGTATTATGCTTACGACAGTGCAAAGTTTGAAGATGAGATAAAACGAGAGTTGAAACACACTGGAGCTGGTATCTTATCAATGGCAAATGCTGGCCCAAATACCAATGGTAGTCAGTTCTTTATTACTCTGGCACCTTGCCCCTCTCTCGATGGTAATTCCTCTGTTTTTTTACCGTTTAGAATTTAGAGACAATAAGCCTCTATTATTAAAATTTATCATTACTTGTGGTTGTGGATCTCTGTTTTGTGTAACCGACTGGAATGTGGAGAATTTTCAGCTTCAAAGGATTTTTTTTTCAGTCCTAGTAAATTGAAAATTAAACATGCGTTGCAATAAGTAGCTTTGTGAATGCAGCTCTATTCACATTGTGCATAAACTGTTACACACTTGGAAACTAAGAATGATGAAATATCATCTCTTTCTCATTCGAGAGATGAAAAAGAAAATGCTAAATTACACACTCAGTCCCGATAATGACAACTATACAATGTAACATATTATGTTAAAGGTCCAACATAGACTAAAAATAAAGTCATTTCATAAAGATAAGGTAAATTCTTAGTATATTAGCTGGTGCAAACTTGACTAAAGTTGAGTTAGGTTTAAAGTTTACTTCTTAAGATTGGATTAGAGACCTTATCCTAACTAAGTTTAATGAGTTTATCATGTCATCCGTTGTCAGGTTAGTCCTCTGGTTGTGTGTAGTTTGTAACTCACTTATTTAAAGAACTCTTATGCGGAGAATGCAAGAAGTGTCTTTTTTTTTGAGAAGATACAGTTTTAGGCATTATAGTTTGCTGCTCATTTCTTCACTCAACTGTATTTTTTCACTTCTTTATCTTACCTTAGTTCCCATGACTAGATCCATAAGAGGGCTAAAACGAAACTCTCCTTTAAGATGTGTGTGAATTCTCTAATATAATTTCTGCATTTACAGTAAATACCCCTACAGTCCTGTTGATTAATATTTTTATTAATTACTAGAGTTGACTCTAGTAAATAATTAGGCATAGCCTTGGTGGCATCAGAATGATGAACAGTTCCAATCATATTGTTTAGTTTATGATTGATTATTCTAATTCATATCATGAAATGTATGGAATGTCTAATGATACTCAATTCCTGTTTCTGTTCCCGCCAGGAAAACACACAATATTCGGAAGAGTGTGTAGGGGGATGGAAATTATCAAACGACTTGGCAGCGTCCAAACAGATAACAACGATAGGTATGTCAAATATCTTTCAAGATAACCATTTAAAATATTTCTAAACTAGCTGGGACATAGGGGGATCATAAACCTGCTGCTGGGTTAAGCGTTTTGCTGAATTTCTTGTAGAGTGATGCCTTTTACAACTTCTATTGGTATTTCTGAAATACTTTATTACAGGGAAGATAATGGCCAATGAGCGCCTAATAGGTCTATGAATCATGAGGAAGAGGCTATAGTGTGTATTTTGATAACTAGAGTATATTCATAATAATGGGGCGTCCATGAAAAACATAACTTTATAAAGAAATGATTTGATCAACACGTTGAAGTTAAAATGAGGACTTTATATGATCTTACTTTATGAACTTGCATAGAAAAGAATTGAAGCACTTTCTCATTTTCTATTTCTTCAGGCCCATCCATGACGTCAAGATACTGCGTACCTCAGTCAAGGATTAGTAATGGACCAAACTAGACAAAAATGCCATTGAGATACAGAGGCTGAGAGTCTGACGAGTCTTCAGAACTGTCAATTGTATTTTTTTGCTCTAATCACCCATACTTATTTTTTCATGACTATTTTTTGAGTAGTGTGCACTGTTTATGTTTAGAAAAGAAATTTGATAATTTTCAATTAAGTCTTGAATTAAATAGGCTTGAAACATAGAAAAGTGGTTCTGGCATGTGAGTACAAGCATGTTTGTATCTGCTTATTTCTGGCTGATGCCCAATTGAGCTAGATGCGATTTTAGGCTTTAATGTAGACTCTTCGTCTCTTCAAGATTCAACGCAGGAGTCTATGCATCTTAGAAGTAGAGTTAAATGTTTCTAGTGTATGATGTTAGTAGTGCATGACATAAGATGTAGTGTTTTGGCTTGAGAAAGACACTTAATTTCCTTAAGATGTTAAATGAATGACTTGATTGTGTGCTACGTATAAATAGATGATTTTGTAGGAAGACAATTTCAGCATAGATAGACCGGTTAAATAGAGAAGGATTATATATGTTTATGTTTTTTTTTTTCCTTTGCTTGAAGTTGTGGAAAGTTTATTTTTAAAGAAATTTATAGGATAATGTAAATATTATGCGAATGTTTATTTATCTTATATTCATTAGTCGTAGTGCAACTGTTAATGAGATGTTATAATTATAGTGATGAAATGTAACTGTTAATTAGATGTTATGATTATAGTGATGAAATTGTTGGGATGTGGTTGGGGACCGTGTTAAAAATTTGTCTTGTACAATACACAATTTTTCCTCTGTTTCACCAACTTCTTTTGCACTTGGTATCTTTGCAGGTCAATAGTTGTTTTTGTCCCTTTTCTATCAGAGATTTGTTGGATTTCTTATTGTTGTGGTCCTTTTCATTTATTGACGTGAAATTTCCAATTCATTAATTTTTTAATCTTCAGGATAAAAGTTATTTGAAACTTTCGCAACACGCGCAAACAAAAAAGGTGTTATAAATATCACAATACAGTCTTACTAGAAAAAACAAAATATATAATATTATCATATTATGAAATCCATACACAGTAGTAATTACTCATATGAAATTGTTTTTCATTAGTATTATCCAAACAATTGTGATAAAAGTATCAAAACATAAATAACTTGTAGATCTTATCTACTCTTGTGGCTGACTCATAAACTTCTAATTTTAAAGAGTAATCCAAACACAATCTTTTTATACGCTGCTGGCTATGACTCACAAATTCATGTATTATTAGTTATGGTATAATTATATCAAAGGTATTTCCAAGTTATTTTAAAAATATTCTCGTTGGTCCTTTTATTGAATTAGATGATATTGAATACTTTTTTTTCAGTCTCAAAATGAATTAACCTTTTAGAATTTCAATTCTTGAAAATATTAAGATTAATAAGGGCTGTTGTAGTTGAATATAACAATAATCATACTAGTGGTTTCATAATTAGAACTTGTTTTAATTAATATTAAAACTATATAAATTTAAATGGTATACATATTCCTCCTGGTGGCAAAAGGAACTTTATCAAGGGTTTGTTTATCCAAACTCCCGAAACTGGTTTTCTTCGTATAGTAAAACTGGCAAGTTTATCAATTCCTTTGGATTGCGTTTTCCACCTCCATAATTTTCTGTTGCAACCACAAAATTGAAAAAATCCATTTTACCCTTCTATTAAATGGCAATGGAGGTTCATGTAGCCATACGCATTTGTTCTTTGTGTTCTTGCTTGAAACTTCAAGGAGGAAGTGTATAGAACTACATTTTTGACATAACTTTAAGTTGAAGTGAGGATTATTATAGTTTGAGATTTTAAGACCAATTTGAGTTTTACATTTTTCATTTTCTGTTTTGAATAGTTATGGATTTATAGTTTAAAGTTTGTTTGGATTGGAAGTTCTCTAAATTATGGTGTAATTCAAAACACCTTATAGATAGTACACTTTCGAATACTCACTCTAGGAACTTATTCTAAATTACATAATTAAAAAAAATTAAGCAAAATTCGTCTTTCAAATTGGATAGTCTAATCCAAATTCCAGTCCGAAAAACACTTTTTGCATAAAAATATTTATCTAAACTATACAATATAAAATAAACTTTTACATAAAAAGATACTTTAGATTATACAATCTAAACTAGTGGATTACAAGATTCATAATGACTTCACAGAATATTCTACAAATGAAAAATTCCCCGATCAAGCAATCGAGAGTATACGCATAACAAAGATAAATAAAATCAAATTACATAAACTTCACACCTTCATTGTTGGTATCAGCAAGAACAATGGTAGCGACAACAATTAAGATGATAACGACTACAATAGTAACAATACCAATGAAGGAATGACGACAACAATAGTAATAACAACATAATGAAGGACGCCACTTGGTGGCAGAGACAACCAGAAAATGTAGAGAAGACGAATTAGAATTAGGTTTTTAATTATTTAGGATCGTTTGTCTTCTATTCACCCCGTAAGGTATTGCACATTGAGGCCCCTAAAAAATGGCATTTTCAAAAGCACTAAGAACAAATTGCCACGCTATATCAAGTAAAATGAAAGGGTGGAAAATCAAGCAGGCAACGGCTACCGAAAAAACGTGTTACAGATTGCAGCTCAAGGTCGCTTCACCTTTTCGCACATCCACCGCATCGAAGGGGCTTTTATGACTTACTTTCTGTAGCCCCATCCCCTATACGCAAGTTAACTTTTTATGCGACGCAATGATTGCTTTCAGCTTCTTCCAACAGCAACTATACATCATAACGGTACAACTATTGTGATGAAATTCAACATTAACCTGTCTATTTCCTTGTTTACTACTGCGATTTGATGGCCCACCGTTTTGTTCTCAGCTGTCCATGTTAAGCTTTGACACGGGCATTGTATCAAATCCATTGGCCTTGACAGATCCAGGACTGTCCTCCCTTGAGTTTGCAATCCTTGTTGGCTCAGAATTCTTGTTTGACAAGTCACCCATAGAACCTTCTTCTATCAATTCCATGCGTTTCAAAGAAGGAACATCTCCTCTACAATACCTGTGCCACATATTTCTGTAAGTTGACTCTAGACCTAAGGTAAATTTTGCACCATCACAGAGAGGGGACTTAGACATGAGATCTCGCAGACTCATTCTCAAATTATGTAGTGCGGAAATGTCAGAAGCCAACTTCTGAGCCAATTCAACGTACTCATCTTCATTTCTGGCAATCAAATGCTCCATCCCTGGTTGTAATAAGTAAAATATTTAACAGTTTTGCTGCTAGAGCCCAAAATGAAAAATAAAATAATGCTTGGCAAAGTAAAAGCTATAATAATCGTTAAGAAATAACAAAGCTAAATTACAATTTTGATTTCCCTTTCATTTCTAATCTACAATTTTGGTCCTACCTTTTCCACAGTTTTAAAACCTAGATTTTGGAAGCCCACCATGTTGGTCCAATCCTCAATTTTGCATACATTTATTTCTTTTAATCTTACATTTTAATTCATTAAATTATTTTCCATGATACCTGGGGTTGAATTAGACAACAATAAAGGAAATAAAAGGCATGTAAAATTGAGGATTAAAATAAAATCACGAATTTTCTAAAATATGGAAACTAAGATCACAAAAATACCAAAATAACGGATCAAAAGGAGGACCAAAATTATAATCTAAGCATAAAAAACAAGAGAAGCAAACACGAGTCCATATCAGGTAATAAAGGAAAAGTTTGAACTCTAAAGTTCAACAACATAGAATATCTGATGTAGATTGGTCTGTTATATATTAGATATTATTGATGGATTTTGATTTCATAACTATAAGTTTTTTATTTAGTGTTATGTTTTTTCCTTGAATTACGTAGTTATTATTAGTAAATAAATAAAAAACATAATAGAAGGGTTTGTATTAGAACTACAAGTCCCTGTCACCATTGATTGTTTAGCAAACTTTCTAATATAAACATGTGCTCAGTTTATTGTAAAAAAGTTATTAACAAGAGTCACATTTTCCTTTGCTGTTTTGGACATCATGTTTGACTGTTTTTCTGTTTTGAACATGATGATTGGCTGTTTTTGACCTTGTGATACGTCGTTTTGCAGCTTTTACTCAAACCTCTTGGTTGGTCATGAAACTTAACAGAATGTTTCAAATTATAGGTGTTCTCTTCATTTTTAAGCATAAAACTTAAAGATCAAAAATAGCAGTTCCCACCACTGCTAACCCACTATAGAAGTTTAGGGGGCAGCCTCAACACTATCTGTTATTGACTACAATGAATGCACACATGAATTAGAATGGTGGTTATGGTACAAAACTCTAAAATTGTAGAAGAATATGCATAGTGACAATAAACAAAAATTATGAAGAGCTTCTTACCAACTTTACTAAGAAGACTGACACCAACATTGTGTGCGTGTACTGAACCAGCCATAGTGACACATGGAACTCCCATATATAAAGATTCACAAGTTGTTGTTGTTCCAGCATATGGAAATGTATCCAAACTACATGAAACAAGGCATAAGAGTTTATAGAAGGTATTATAAGATCAAACAAAGTGCCAGACATCCTTTTACCAGAATCAGAGATATATGTTTCATAGTTATCCATTTTTCTAGAAATACAAACAATCAACAACAAAAAAATAGAATTAATCATGAGTCACTAAGATTAAACCCACTGCATGTAGAAAACCTATAAAAAAAATCATAAGCACAATCTTAAATGACAATTTGTCAGGGCAATTACTAAAATTGAGAACAAAATAGGAAGATCCGAAGACTTGGGGATTCAAGGGATGGAAAGGTTTACGAGAGAACAAAATAGATTAAGCCATTTGGTTGTTGAGGACAGAAGATGGCATGCGATTGACGAGATAGCATTCAATAAGGTGTCTATTTTTTTCACTTCACCACCTCATTTTGTTATGGGGTTATGCACAGGAGGTTTGACAAAGAATACCATGGGAATCCATGAAAGTCTGAAAAGAATGGAAAAGGTATTCACGAGCATTATCACTACAGAAAATACAAATAGAAAAACCAAACTGATATTTAACTTCATTATAAAAGGATTGAAATAATGGAAAAAAAAACAAAACGATTTTTCATTTAGAACAACCAAGTTCATCGAGGATAATCAGTAATTAAGTGACTTTAAGCAAAAGGAGACAACGATTTGTTGGAGACGAGACACTTAAGAAAAAGATTACAACTATGTTTTCCTAATTGGGATGGAAAACATGAAAAATAAGACAGCTTAGACAGACGTGGTATAAGGTGTTTAAGTTTGGCAAGGCTATGATGACCCATTTGAGCATGGATGAGAGAAGGAGAATTCACCATCGAGCTATCATGAGCAAAGGTCCAATTTTTATAAAGGCCTTGACACTCACATTCAGTGTCAAACATCCTTCTCAAACTTCGGTCCTACAAGAAAACAAGGACTTCAATAAAAGAAATAACACAATCAAGAGAGTAGGTAAGATGAGTAAGGGATAATAAATCTAACAAAGATCCAGGAACATAAAGGTCTTTTGTCAATGAAGAGAGAAGGCGGAAGATGGACACTATCAACATCATGAGATGGGCCTCAATAGCCTTTAGCCATAAGGTAAATAACTAGAAGTGGAAAAGGATGAGAAAAGAGACTTATTACCATAAATAAGATAGGTGACACGACCGTAGTCTGAGGATCCAAGAGCCAAGAGAGATGGAGTGAATGAGACCAAACAGAAAAATACATGTAAAGGGACAACTTGCATGACACAACAAGCACCAAACAAAGTTCAATGTGGACACAGTCATAGACCCCATAACCTGGTCACAAATTGATGAATCTTTGCTAGGAAACCAGTACAAGGTGATCAACACAAAGAAGGTTTGTCGTTGCTTTAGTTCTTGGGTAGGAGTGACAGAAGGAGGCAATATTTTATTGAAGTCATGTAAAAGACCACGAACTTTGCCCAAGTACTTGACCATCAAGAAATCTAGGATGATGATAGTTAAAGATTTTGGCAAACGTTGCAAAGACATTGAGTATCATTGTTATATAACAACCACGCCAGTTCCTAAACCCCAAAACATGTATCACTTGGACCAAAGAGGACAATCTTTTTCATCAATGGAAGTCATTGTCTATGTAAGATGATCAACATAATCATGTCCCTTAAGTCAAAGCTTTATGTCATAGGCCCATTTGTCATAATTACTGTCATCTAACTTATCAATGAATGAGTGGGACATTGACTAAAGTAGTAAAGATAGAGTATTCAAACCAAACACCAGCACAAGAAGTCATGCATGAAAGAGAGAAAAACAAAAGCATGAGAGAAAAATGTCCCCAAAAGAGAGATAATCACAAAGTCAGGACCAGATCGCAAGCGGGAGACTAAGGCGAGTCTAACACCAATACGAACAGTCGAAACAATGGTCAAATGCGCCGCCACACGTGATGGATTACGTCAAAGCGAGAGACAAGAATAACAGCAGTGATCACTTGGGCAAAGCGACTACGATGGGGAGTAATCGAAAAGCTAGCAACTATGACAGCAAATGACAATGCACAGTGAAAATGGTGGAAAACGGCTGGAAAAAATGCACACTGAAGAGAGGATGCCAGAAATTGGAAAGAGACACAATTTCTGCAAAAAACTAGACATCAATGGACATAGGGTTCAATGAGAAAACATGGAATTGGATTACGCTCTACATACCATCTAGAGATAAAAGATTTGGAGTCATATGATGGAATCCTTGTGTGTCTAGACCACAGCAGAGGAACATTATGTATATGTGTGTGTGCATAGAATTATTCAGCAATGGGCCTAGGCCCATATAGTAAAATACATCTACCAAAAACAATGCATGCTATCAACACATGCAAACCTAAGAAAATCTGAGTCTAAGCAAGATCGTAAAAGCACTCAAGGAATACAACATAGAGATATTACCTGATGTCCATTAGAGAATAGGCATGCATATGATCATGGTTAAGAAGAATAAGGGGCAAAAGATCAACACGCAGCGGTTCTAAGCCTAACTGCTCCAGTGTTGAAAGGAATCTTTGTCGCACACTATCACAACAAAATGGTTTGCATTTTACCACAAGGCGGGAATTCGGAATTGCACACAATATCCTTGCCCAAACCTGCAATACCTTTGGTGTAATCTGAAGAAATAGAAGTACATACATCAGAGAACACGTGACTTATTATCTTTAACAATTTGTTTTTGGTAGACAAAGAACAAATACATAAAGTGTTTCAACATAATTGATACCTTGGCAAGATTGTTGAAACTACCAAATGTGATGAAGCCATTGGAAAGTGCCGGAGTTGCAGAAACAGGACCAGCCTCAGGGGAAGGGGTGTAACAAAGGAAACATTCTGGCAATCTAACCAACTCCTCAACGTGTCTATAATTAAAGAAAAGTACTATAAGAAAATAACCAATAACAGGACTTGTATAAAAGTGTTATAGTATAGGTCAATGACAAGAAAGTACTGAAGTTCTTGAAGAGATCTACTTCTGCTTTGTTTCAGGAGGGTCTGCCAGAGAATCGGTGATTCTATAATCAATTGTAGGCAATCCTGTTGTATTGGGATAACCAATCCAAGTCACCTGCTTGCAAAGCAAGCAACACAAGTCACCATTTTGCATGAGATCAAATAAATACACAGCATAAAATGATAGCAAATGGCATAATGAATGTTGCTATGAATGATACATACCACATTATATAACAAACTTTGATAACTAAAACATCAGTGCTGCATACATACATTGACATTGTTGTATGTTCAAAATTAATTTACTTGAAATGTGAGTGTGTGTAAGCATGTACGAATGTATGCAAGGACATCTTAAGGATTTTGGCCTTGCAGCTCATCAAATATTAACAAATTTTAAGTGAAGTAAATTGACTGGTTGTGGAAAGACTTGTTCGAGCTTCAAGGGACAGCCCTCAAAATGAGCACAGCTTACCACAAACAAACTAATGGTCAAACAAAAGTGGTTAATTGCTATTTGGAGATCATTTTTCACTTTTCATGGCAGACCAACCACAGCAGTGGGTGCATTGGCTTTCATGGTCTGAATATTGGTATAACACCAATTGTCATGCTTATGAAAGGTGTTTTGAGGTTGTCTATGACAGAAAACCTCTTCCGATAATTCAATTTCTGCCTGGAGAGGTAAGAGTGGAAGCTGCGAAAAGGTAGTTGATAGATAGAGATGAAGCTCTCTAGAGGAGCTTGCTCGCGGCAGTAGGAATCATCATCCTGCTGTATTTTCTATTTCCTTTTCAGGAACTATACATATATTCTCAATTTCCCTGTTTATTCTTCTACATTTTTGATCTCTAACATAAACACATCTCTTAACCATTCAATTTGAAAAAATTAAAATCATATTAATGCACAACATGGGAGAAATGAGAAATAACAAGTTTATAGTCAACAATCCAGCTGCAGCATCCAAATTTTCAGCTTCACAAGAACAAACATCCAGGAAAACATAGATAAAAGAATATAGAACCAAGGATAAGAAGTCACAAGCTGAAAAACAAAGAGATCAAGTTAGATATAAATATGCTAAAGCCTAAACACACCTGAACTGGTGCAGGCCGACATGCCATCATTCCTAATTTATTGTTTGCAGTATGACCTGTAAGTTCTACCAAAATATCAACTTGATCTTCTCTAACCATGTCGGCAACCTTCTTTTCATCAATTCCATAAATATCTTTCCAGATACCACCCTTCTTTGTAACTTTCTCTCTAAATCTAATGGTTTTTGCATCTGACTACAACATGAAAATCAAATTCAAATTATATGAAAGCCAAGAACAGTGAAGGAAACAATGATATGCTATTACAAATTCAATAGACGTGCAAATTATGTTAATGTAACCAAAGTTCGAATATTAACCCTGCTAGCCGTTAGTGCTGAGCCATCTTGATAATTGGTTGTTTGGTAAATTGTAAAAGCTGATTCCATGAAATCCTATTCTTAATTCTCCCAAAAGGAACTGCTAGGTCATACTTATGTTTGCCTTAAAGATAAAATAAGAGCTTAAAAATAAGTAAAAGTTGTTTGTTAAATTAAAGCTCCTTTAAAATTAAAAGCTGTAAAATTTTTAGTTTTATTCAAAATTAATTATTTGGTCGAATGAAATAATATATTTACAAAATAAGTATAGTATTATGGAAAGTTGAATTAATTTGCACAAAAATATTTTCATTATAAAAATAATTAAATAGAGATTAAAACTTTTTAAGTTTTAAAAATAATAAATACCTTTCTGTAAGCATTAAAAATTTCTTTAATTGAGAAAATGTATGATCTAATATAAAAATAACATAACTAAATTGGTATGTCAAGATGACTGCAACCATGTTGGTGGTGGAGAATTTTGTTTCTCATGGCTTTCGAAAAATTAGGTTAGAGTGTGATTCTTCTATGATTTGTTAGAAGACAATGGTTTAGGTGTTTAGATTTACGTAAATCTCTTGATTTCAGGATTTCTCATATCTTCTAAGAAGGCAACAGGTTTCTTGATTGGTTGGCTACCTTGGGATGGAATGGAAAACATTATTGAGTTTTCTTGATTTGATGTTTTACCTCTTGTCTTGAGTCTTGATTTTTTAGGAATGGATATGGCCTTCCTGAGTTTAGGTTTGGCTAAGTGTTGAGTGTTATGTGTTACCTTGTTTTTATGGGTTAGTTCTTGTTGAGGTAGCTTGGTTTTGTCTTCGGGTGAATTTTCTTTTGCATGTGTTTTGGTGCGGTCTCTCCGAAGTTTTTTATATTCCCTTTTTTTTTTTCATTATGAAATCTCATGTAATGGTGTCAACCTAATTAGGATTGTGAAGTCTCAGTGATGCCCAGCATGTGCTATATGGAAAAAACATAACTATCATGGTCAATAATTCATATATATAATAACAACTAGATGCATAAGCATTACTCTTCCGTTCCTTGTGCGCCCCCACACAAGAAAAAAAAAAAAAAATTAATAGCAAGGAGGGGAGGAGCAGAATAGGAACTGGAGACAAATAAAAAAAGTTGTCAAAAGAGTGAATTTGGGAAAAGGCATACAATTAAAAAAAATGAGACCTGACTGATGGAAACCTGGAAGGAGAGGCAAAAGTCTGGTAGGTTAGGTAGCTTTCAAGCTTTAGAAGTTTGAAGAAACTGAACTGGTAAGGTGAAGTGAGAATGCAAAACATAGCTAAAAAAATGACTTGCTACAAGAATCGAATAGAGATCGTAAATAAAAGTTCTACTTAAGCTTTGTAAGAGCTCCTCTTGGTAGTTTTTTAATAAGCTACTTATTTTGATGATTTTTTCTTAAAACAAAAGAACTATTTATCTTTTTAAGCTGTTTTCATAGAAAAAGGAAAAAAGCAAAAAAGAAAAAAAAAAACGCTTGGCCCAACTTTTTATTTTAAGGTGAAAAAAGTTCAAAACAAGTTGGACCGAACTCTACCTTAGAAAAAGAAAAGATAATCAATATCAACAAAGCAAGTTGGTCAAACTAAACCAAACTAAAAAAAGAACAATAAAATATTGTTGGATAAGGAGAAGAAAAAGTAACCTCTGACCAATATTAGTTTTACATTTCCAATATTAAAGGAGGTGAAACATAGACAAATATGCATCTCTGTAAGCAAACTATGATTTTTGTTCATGGTGAATTTCAAGAGAACATCAGAATATATGTCATGTCAAAAGCTTTGAAAACGCATTAATATAGTTTATATTGCAATTTGTGCGTGTGGGTTCACAATTGATACCTTGACGACTGCAGAATAAACAATCACTTTGAAATTGGAGTAGTCATGATAGACAAGAGGTGCTTCTATGAAATACGACACAGAATGAGTAAAATAATCAGGTGAAACATAGCCTATCACAAGGGGCCGGTCAGGATCTTTTGAGTTACCCCACGATGTGTAACGTGGATATAGTCTCATGAATTGCCTACCCCAGTTCCTGCATATAAACATTTGACTCGTTATAGCTTACAAGTTAAATATCCAATTTTGGCACATAAAGTATATTGCTACACAACAACTGTAAATATTACAAAAGATGAATTGGTAACTGAAATTATCCTTCATTAAAGAAAACCCTGGAGCAAATAGATAACATAGGAAGCATTACGTCCAAATTCAACATAAAGTAACATAATATTAAATATTTCCCAAAGGTTTATGTTCACCTTAAAATGGAAAATTACTATTCTGAACTCACAAGTATTATCCTATCTTGCTACTCTTTAGGTATCAAACTAGCACATTCCTTCGGTGCAAATAGATTTGAGAAGCCACAGAAACAGTTTATATCACAATGACAAGGTAACTGATCACAAACGCATGTCTTAAACAATGCATTCACCTTTAGAAAGGATAAAAAAACACTTCCCTCAAATATTTGCGAACAAAGAATTTTGAGCTTAGATAGTAGATACCAGACTATAACAAGTATTTTTTCCAACACCTAAGGAAGTTACATGTCATTGAAAATTTATGCGAAATCAATAAACTTGATTAAATACTGCCCATGATAAAAACTCAAGTATAAAAGAAGTTCATTCGAGAAAGCGGTAACCTGTGAACCTCAAAAAGTGTGTCATCAATTCCTTCATCTATGTAATTCATTGCAAGTAAGCGGTTCTGCATAATATGGTACATTAAAATGAGACATTGATACAGAGGATAAAAGCTCCAACAATCAAGAGATAACTTTAGCAAAGGACAAAATACATTCATCCATCTATTGTATTAGAACTGATTTAAATGTGTAAAAAGAAATTCAGATTATGGGCAAAATATTTGAAACTGAACAAATAAAAAGGTTACTCTCGATACGAATAGCAACCAGCCGATGCTGCTGAAGTACCCATTAAAATATTGCTCAAGAATAATCATGCTATTACACCTACTCTATAAGTATCTAGGCTCCCACCATTACCAATGCATAAATCAAAGACAATTACAGAACAATATTTATAATTGCATGTTGGTCGCATACGTCATGAAATATAAGCAAATATTTTGTACATTAATCAAGATTCAAACTATACTTCTCACAGACAAATAGAATTCCATACTTTCTCAGCTCACAAAGTAACAAGATTTACAAGTACTCAATCTTGTTCCCTTGCCCTTCCACAATTCAATACTATCTTTCCTTTGTCTCAATAAAGCTTATCCATGGAAAGCACGGAAAACAAGGAAGAAATAAGTGCTGAAACTTTTCAAGCAAAAATGAAAAGTGATTACATCATCAAATATGTTTGCAGCATAATCAATCATGTTAGCAAATATTTAAAAAGGATTTGTTCGAAAATGAAGAACATAATTATGAATGACCCGTAATCGATTATGGGTGGGTCACACAATTGATTATGGGTTCTTTTTATTATAATAATATAATAATTATTAATATTATTATAAAATAATATTAAAAGTAATAAATAAAATTATTAATAACAAATAAAATCATCTTACTTTCAACTCATGTCTTTCTCTTTCAACTAATTGGAACAATTTCACTTTCCATTGTAATTTTCTTCCGTTTCTTTCCTTTCCCACTCTCTCACTATCCATCACACCATCCAAACAAAGCATTATCTTTGTTGCTGGCCCAAAATTTTAGCAACTTTACACATCTATTCCAGAAACTTGTTCACCTTTTAAAATCAATTTTATTCTATCAATTTACAACCAATGTCCCAAACTAGAAGCTCACTCTCTCACAATAAAACTTAACCTCAACACCCTACATCATGGTAACTATAATATGCATACATAATAGGCACCACCACAATATATCTAGTTTAAGTTGAATCCCAGTTCATATATAAACCAACTCCGAACAGAAGATTTGGTGCTATGCATTTAATGCATGATTGCACGTCTAAACAATTTACAGAACACAAAGGACAACATAATCACCCCTTATGCACCATACCTGACCAGCATTCCGAGAATCAGGGTCAATCTTAAGACATTGCTCATAAGCATTGATTGCTCTAGTTATATCGCCAGCATCCCTATAAAGAACTCCTGCACAAAAATAGAGAAGATGAGCATATAATGAAAGATGTGTGGGAGCCATGGTGAAAACTTTTAATGTAATAGATAAAGAAGTTCAGTGATACATGACCATTAAACTCACTCATAGCAACCAGGAAACATAAAAAAATACGAATCAAATAATGCAATTAACATCTGATCAAAGAATAACCTAGTCTAAATTATGTTGGTATGTTGTCATTCATAAATTTGCACAACCTTGACCAAGACAATCACTACTAAATGCAGTGGAACCACAAAAACCAAACAAATAATAACTACAGAAAAGATAATAAGACCTAGGTTATTGTATGCTTCTGCATATGTCGGATTTGCAATGATAGCTTTTTCAATCATACTTGCAGCGGCATCCACTTTACCCTGGAGAAGAAAGAAAAGATTATCACTTACTGTAGATATTTGACAACTCCCAAAATTCAGGATTGTGAAATACTTAACCTGGACAGTGTATACAACACCAAGATTATTTAACGACTGTGAAAAATTAGGTTTGATTGACAAAGCAAGCTGCATAACAAGAATAATGAATTATTAAAAACGTATACAATCCAGCAATGCCGAAACAAAATGAGAGGGTCATCACTGCTACCTGATAGCATTCTACAGCTTTATCAAGGTTTTCCCGATCTTTATATATAACACCGAGATTGTTACATGCTTCCGCACAACGCGGATTGAAGTGAAAGGCGAGTTCATAGAATACAATGGCCTAAATTGTAGATTGAATTTCCAACAATATAATTAGTTTAGACTAATATGCACCTCTGTCATATCATAATAAAACATGTGCAGAGGTGTGATAGAATATAGGCATGTCTGTACTCAACGTACCATATCAAACTTAAGCATCTCACCATAAGCAACCCCAAGATTATACATGGCATCAGCATAATGCCAGTTGTAATACAAAGCTTTCTTATACAAAGCCACACCTTGGTTGATGTCGCCCTCCAATTTAACCTATAAACCAAAATAATAATCTTAGTAAGATTAGAAATGATCCTTTGATGTATCTCGTTAAAGATGGGAAACAAGGAGAATATATACAGCCTCCCACCCCAAAAAAATAAAAAAACAAAAAAGCAAGTTAAAAGGTTGTTAAGAGACCAAGTCACAAGGCAGCAACTTACTGCTGTACCAAGGGAATATAGGAAGTAAGAACATTAATTGGCAAGCAGTAATTACTGGTCTCAAGCCATAACTTTGGATTTTACCAAAAATTTTTTCTCAATTCACAACAAACAAAACAACTATTTGTATTTCCTCAAAGCGCCTTTAAAATTAAGATAAAATAAGTTAAAAGTGCTAGTCCTTAAGCAACAAACCCAACGTTTCCATTCCAAACCTACCGAACACAACTTTACATTGCATGGGAATCATTTTTTTATATGACAATCTTCATATAAATTTACCAATATTGCACTAAGATATCAGCAATAAAAAGACTATATACAAATTCTATAAAAGCAAGATAATGATTAAAGTATTTTAGCTTTTAGTTGAAAAATAAAGAGGATGTAAAAAAATAGCTATTGCATAATTATCATTGCATAGAATTTCAGATGTGTCACCTTCGTTCCTAAATCTGTCAAAGCTATAGCCATATTATTCTTGGCAATCTCAAAGTTTGGTGAAACAGTTAAACACCTGTCACAAAACATCACCTGATTATAAGACCCAACAGTAGAAGTCAAGTCATTAAAATAACACAAAATTAAAATTATTACAGGTTCTTGGCTCAGAATAGAACACCCAACTTAAGATATATAAAGTACCTACCTATCATAACAAGAAATAGCTGAATCCAAATCACCACGATTTTTAAAAATAACACCCATATTGCAATATGCTTCGGCATAAACTGGCCTCTCTGCTGCAGCTTTTTCATAGAAAGTGAGGGCCATGTCATATTGCATCATTTCCGAATACACCACACCAAGATTGTAGTATGCAGGCTGCAAAGTCCATATGGAATAAAAATATATACCATGCAAATTGAAATCTATACAAAATTGATAGCTTTAGTGATAAAAGCAAAGTATTCGGAATACAAGAAAATTACAGCATAGTGCGGATCTACTTTGAGGGCTTCAAAATATTTTTTAATTCCATCCTGAGTGAATCCAGCTAGCTTTGTGTTGGTACCAATATCTGTTAACACAATGGCAAGGCATTCAGCAGCTGCTTTGTATGAAGGATCCACACGTAAAGCCCTCTGATATGACTGTTCGAAGTAAATAATTTCATTAACAGTAATAAATTCCACACAAACTTCCACTTGTAGAAACACTAGCATGGTAAAGATCAATTTGTATATTGTGATGAAGCTTTGACTTTGAATGATGAGATAGATGGATGAATAAATGTAGTTTAGTGTCCTTCATGAGAATCACATGATTCAGCAATTCATTAGTTTTTTTTTTTTCTTCATCAATTCTAATTCTCATTGAAATAATTGAAAGCAGATGAGTACATTGTCATAGTTCAAGTGAGAATATGAACAAAATTGGGTAAATGTAGGCAAATTGGGCAACGTGAAAGTGAGAAAAACTTGCAAACCTATGTCTTAAGATTTTGGATTGAGTGTAGTATCAAGTGTACTAATGTAGTTCCCTAGGGGCTTGTTAATGGAGATATTCCCAGTATTTTACCCCCTCACCCTTGGATTCCCAACAAACAAATTATTAAATGAAAAGGAACTGGAAGAGTACAACTATATGCACCCTATTTGATATTCCACTGCTCTTTTTTATTCTTCTGCAACAAGGGTTTCATTTCACTCCATTACTCACTTATGCTATGCAATATGTTAAATAATTTGAAATGATTACATTGAACAATATATTGTCATGCATATATGATATAGTTCAAACTAGTTTTCATCATGTCATTGAAAATTACAATTTGCCACAGTTAACATTTCAAAAAATAATCATTTGCAATTGAGGTATAACAGCCCAGCCTAGTAGCAAACAATGATTTCAGTTATGTTATGTTAGCATAACTGCCAAAAATATCTAGTTAATAGAACACAACATTTTCTTCCCTCTAATAGGAATGTATGTATGTCTTAAAAAATGAACTTTTAAGACTAATTCAATCTCACAAAACCAGTCTACAGATGCAGTTTACACTCATTTGCAATAATTGGACATCTTGTCTCATGAAAATAGATATTTATAGGTTTTCTAATAATGATATGATCTTTCAGGTGGTTAATATATATTTGGATTTTCTTTGTAATTTTTATTATGTTTTTAATTAAGTAGTTGAATGGTCACATGAGAAGATAAAAAATCAATAACAAATCATTCATGTTCTCACCGTGGAAAATAAGGATGCATATAGGGGAACTAAAGACAACACTAATGGGAGTTAATTATTAGTGGGCATTAAAGAGGTTACATAGTGAGGATTAATGTGAAATTTAGAGGGTCTTACATAATTTGGCCTATAAAAGGATGTACTTGAAATGTAATCAGATATATATAAATTTTGAAAGAAAATTAAGTCTTCTCTTTTGTGAGAACTTCAACTTCTAAGTTATAAAAACCCAAATCTGATTGTTTATTTTCATTTGTTTGGACTTATGCAGGTACTGATACTAAAGTTACTCCCCAACTCAATGCATATCACAAATTGTTTATTGATGATTTTGTTTGATAAAGGGAGAGGAAGTTAAAGCAGAACTTCAAGGAAAGAAGAAGGAAAGCAAAGAAAGAGAAAAGATATAGAGAAAATAAATTAAAAGGAGTTGAGTAAAAAAGAAATTAAAAGGAGTTGGGAAAATAGGAAATTAAAGAAAAGGACTTAGAGAGAAAAGAAATTAAAGAAAAAAAATATAGAAGAAAAGAGAAAAGGAGAAATAATTGAAAAATAAGTGATCAACAAAGAGGAAGTACAAAATAATTATAAAGATTTCTTTCATGATTTTGTTGTTGTTCTGTACGTTAAACAATGTGAGAAATAGTATTTCATGAGGTATCAATGACACATCATTTGGTATCAATCAGTAGTGTTTGTAGGGATTCTAATTTTAGAATGGAAAATTAATAAAAGGATGATCTTTGATTTCTTTTTAATAAAAGAAATTAATAAAAACATAATTTTTATTATGTTTTTAATTAAGTAGTTGAATGGTCACATGAAAAGATAAAAAAATATGTGAATCATTCATGTTCTCATGGTGGAAAATAATTATGCATATAGTGGATTTAAAGACAACACTAGTGGGAGTTAATCACTAGTGGCCATTAAAGGTTATCAAGAAGGATTAATGTGGATTTTAGAGAATTTACATAATTTGACGTATAAAATTATATATATGACTTATCACTCACCTTCTCATCTTTTGGTGTTGAAAAAGAAAAAAGAAATTAAAGAAAATGAACTCAAAGAAAAAGAAATTAAAGAAAATGAGTTGAAAGAAAAAGAAATTAAAGAAAAAAAATAAGTAATCAACAAAGAATGAAAGAAAAAATAGTTATAAAGATGTCTTTTACGATTTTGCAGATTTTGTTGTTTTGAGTTTTTGGATGAGAAGTCTCATTGATGGTGGTATTATGTTTCTCCTGGAACAAGGGTACTCATGACAATCAAGGATGAATGCCTTTGAAGAAGGAGGGAATTAAAGAACACACTAGTGGAAGTTAATTCCTGTTGGGCATTAAAGGTTATATAATGAGATTAATGTGGAATTTAGAGACCTTCCATAACCTGATTGCAGGGACATGATAAGTCCAACAAACCTTACTAAGATCTTCTTTAGTACCATTTTAAAAAGTAAACTTTTAAACCTAATTCAAACTTACAAAACCAACTTATAAAATGAGGTTTACACCCACTTATATAGTACAATTTGGTTATATTTCTAGTCTATGGGGGCATCTCCATCAATATATATAACACTTACACATTCAGTAGAACTTCATTGAGAACTTCATTCAGTATAAGACTTATATGCGGCATCTACGACTTTGAGAAACAAGGGCATATCCAGAAAACAATAAGACTGGTCATAAACAAATCTAAATTATAAGCCACAGTGAATCTACTATAATAAATAACCCTGCATATGAAGAGAGACGGCTTGAAATCAACAAATAAACCCTTTAAAACCTCAAATTCCGACTAGTAAATATACAAGCTCTAAAAAGAATAGGAAAATTTTATTGTGATAAAAACATATCATCCATGTCGCGAACTGTTAATCATTCTGAAGAAACAATACAAAAGAAAAGAAAAATGCGAACCAACAATTCCAGCAACCAAAGTTATTAAACAGAGATAGACATACCTCAGCAGCCTCCATTAGGCGACCCTCGTCCTTGTGCAAAATGCCGCAATGTGTGAGAGCATGAGCATTTTGAGGATCCAGCTTGATAGCCTCAAGAAAACTCTCAAAAGCAAGTCTTCCCCTATTCTGCATCTGGAGGCATATCCCTTTCCCGATAAGCGCCTCTACATTTGCACCATCGCTCTCCAAGACACGCTCGTAGATAGCAAGAGCATCAGCAAACTTGTTCCTCGAACGCAAGACGTTCGCATAAGAAATGCTGTCGTTCCCTTCACAGCCAGCAGAACCACTAGACTCCAAAAAACCGTTATCGTCATTTCCCGCTAATTCCCGTTCACTCCCGCTCCCGTCACTATTCTCCGCCCCTGCCATCTGCACTAACAAAGCAGGTAACTGAATCCGCAATTGCGGCGACTATGTCAACAGATTGAACAATCACCAGTGTGAGTCTATAGGAAAATAGTCAGAATTCATGAACACAAAATTGATCGCAGTGGAAGGTGAGAGGACGTACCCTAGCGAAGAAAGAAGCGGTGGAACTGGCCGGAGACGGCAGAGGAGGGAGCCAGAACCGGGAAGATTGAAGAAGCGAAGGTTTCGAGGAAACGGTTAGGGTTTTGGGAGTTCTTGTGAGGGAGAAGAGTTAATAGAAACAGCTTAGCAAAGCACAGGGAGTGTGATGAAGAGTAAAACTAACTAAGGGTAAAATGTGATGAAGAACTTAGTGTGATGAAAAACTAAATAGGGAGAGAGAAAGAGGTAGTCAAAGTTGGCAACTAAGCATAGAAAGCAATTCTCTGTGCCTCCAACAAGCCACGTTGGATGGGTGCCAGACTTCAAGCTTATTTCCCTTTTTATCTCAACCACCATGTAGTGTTTTATAAAAGGAAAACATAACGGTTGATCCCTCCATTAGAAGGAATAGTACATAAGAGGTGCTTGATAGGTCTTTGAATTTTTATTTTTTTTGGTTATCCCTAGTTTTATAAAATTCAATTTGAAAAATTATGCTTTTTCAGAAAATTGCATAAAAATCACCTTGCATACATCCAATCATTGTTATCATGGGAAAAATTAAAACAAAAATAATTAAAAAACAGAGAATAATAAATTACAGAAAGACCATGGTTCCATGTGAATAAGAGAAAGATGAACATTAATTAGGAAAGATAAATATGATACATAGTTCCTCATTTAAGTAACATAATCAGTAATAGACTCCAGTAAAAATATCAATGAGTTCAATAAACTTTAGTACCTGAATGTCACTAGAAAAATATCAAATATCTTACCTACCACCTCCCTATTTCTTCAAGGTCAATGAATGAAAAAAAGATGTTTACTTGTTAAATGTAAAAGATTTTTTTAGTATATATTTTTTGAGCAATTTTGTTGAAGATTTCTTTTTAAATATGATAATGTTTTATAGCCACAGCTATAAAATATTACTTAATATAGATAATAACTTTCTCTTATCAAACTGTAAAAAAGATTTTTAATATAGATCTTTTCTCACATCTTACATTGATTACATATCTAATGTTAAAAAGTTATTTATCATAATTTATGTTAAATATCTTCCAAAACAATCAAAATCATACAAAAATTACTTAATTTTATACCAGCAGATATTTCTACATCAGTTAAACTAATCTTTTAACAGATATTTTTTGTATTTTGTATCACAACTGATATTTTTTAAAGGATAGGTGTATTTATTTCTTGATATAAAGAAAATATTTTTTTTATCAGCACACCCATGAATATTAACCCCAAAATATGTAAACCAATCATTTGAGTTAGAAAGATAATTTAACTCAAGAGTAGTGGCATGATATATTTTGAAAAAAAAACAAAAACAAAACATGTCATTGCCCATACATTTATCTTGAGTTTTTATAAGAAAAGTTGTTCTATATTTTTATCAATATTCAATTTCGTCTCTAAAATTAAAGATATTAAATAAAATAAAATAAAATTAATTTAAAAAACTATATAAAATTTAAAAACATAGGATTAAACTAAAAAAAATATTATGCCATCGTTCACCATCACCCCTGCTCAAACATGTTCAACTCAATCACCACTCCTCCTCAAACCCCCTCGCTGCCACGCCATCAGCTTTCATGCATGGCTATCACATAGAGTTTTTTTGTTTTTTTGTTTTTTTTCCTGTAGTACCTGCATTTCTATTTGGCATATATTGGGGGCAATTGATTGCATATAATATAATGTTAGTTGTGGGTGAATATTGGAAATCCTTGCATGCCAATTGCAAATAATTTGTCTCATTCTTGAAGTTTAAGTTTTATGATTATTTTGCTATTTGGTATCCCTTTCATGTGTTTTTTATTTTTTTTCATTAATGACCTAAGATGTGCATAGACAATAATCATTTGATTATATAAATGATAGTATGTATTATATTTAATATTTTATTCTTATATATTAATCTATTTTAAATAAATACTTTTTTTTAAATAAACTCATACAACAGTTTACAATATTTTATATAATTTACATTATTTTCGTATGTTGTATAATTTGTAATGAGTACAGTACTATCTTATATTTTAATCAACATGAACAGTAAAAAACATAAAATCTTATCAAAAATAAAAAAATATAAAAAAATATTAACACACGCATAATTTTTTTACTGAGAATTACTTAATCTTAATCTTTATTATAGATACCGAGAATTACTTAATTTTAATTTTTTATTATAAATAGAATTAAGTAGAGTAAAATGATCATTATTGAACTCAAATAAATGATTTCATAAAGATTTCTTTTTGTTATAAAAAAGTAAATAAGTTAAATAGCTTTTATTTATAATTCTGTTGAGAAAATAAATATTGTAAAAAATATATTAATTTTACACTTGTTAACTCTTAAGAGGAATGCTTTAAAATGTTAATACTTTTTTACAAATAAACTCCTATATCAAAAGATCAATTCTTTTCTTAAAGGTTTTTCCTCTATTTTTCTTTAATAAATTACGGTAATGATTCATCTGTTTGTTTTTTTCTTCTCATGATTACCATGGCTATAGTTTTATAAAATGAAAGTCTCCTCACAAATTTATTTTTATTAAAACTTTGCTTTCTGAAGGATTTTTTATCAGGCTTATATACTTTTGGAAAAAGTAATATTTTTTCTCAATGCGAAGGCAAACAAGAAAATCATCAAAATATAAATTTTCAAGCTCGTGTTTTATTATTTTGAGCACAATCGTACCATGAAGAATACAACTTTGAAATCATAAAAGTCACAAACACAAGCACAGTATAAGATAAAACAATTCATTTTAATATTTTACGTCATAAATAATATTTTCAAATCCATGAATATGATAAAAAAAAGTGATTTGTTATCAGTCATTTGAAACTCAAATGTTTTTTCATAATAATATCTATGTAAACCCTTCATATCCATATTTTAGTTAAAGTGCTTCTCATAACTCTACAACAATTTTAATATGACAGAATATCTCATGAATGTTATATGAAAAAACATTTAAAATATCACTTTGAGAAGTTGAAAAGGTTAAATCATCACTTAATATAATGACTTAATATAATAGAAGAATCAATTGTTTTACATATCACAAAAAAATAACCTATTTTAGTAAGCTAAAATTCCATTTGTTGTTGTTAGCAGAAAAAAAAATTCACATGTAAATTTTTCATACTTATTTGTAAATCACTTAAACTTATTCATGATATACATATGATAAAATATTATTTTTGACTTTTACAATTAAAATAATTCAGAAGAATTATTCTCTTTAAAAATATTAACAAAAGGATAGTGACATAAATAAATTAAAATTAATTAAGTCAAACAATTTTTATAATACAACAAGAATACACAACAAAAATTATTTATAAAATAAGTATTATAAAGAGTTATCTACATATGCTTAAAAAGAAAATGCCTCTAGTGCACAAGGCAAGAAGACAAAATAACATATGCACTCCTCTCTCAAAATGCAACAACTCGTCAAACTGATAGAGTGGAAGAAATGATCTTTGAAATTTTATAAACACCAATATTTTTAAAAAATAATAGAATAATTCTTTTTATGAGAGTTGTTGTGTTTTTTCTTGAATATGTTATATTTATAACTAAGTTAGAATAAATAATGATAAATCTGAGTAAAAAGTGGATAAATATTGATAAATCCGAGTGAAAAGTGGAGTAATCTTTACTTATTTCACTCATCAAAGTAATGTTAAAAAATTCATCTAAAAAATAATATTTATACATAAAAGTGATTGTCCGTAAAAGTAATAAAATAATAGTAAAATTAAAATTAACATTTGATATTATTTCCATATCCACTGCCAATTTTACAAATATTAAAGTATAACCAACACAAATTTTCATTTAATTACCAACAAATTTTAATTAAAAAATCAACACAAAATTCTAATATTCAAGTAACTTAGTAATATATTTTCAACTCAAAATTCATTTCAATTCAATATATGATTCTAAATCATTTAACTAAAAAACTTGATTGAATTCTACTTAATTATACAATTCCATTTACCTTCCTACTCATGCTCTGTAAGAAAGTAATTATAACGTCTGAGAAGACATAACTTCCAAAAATGAAAATGTTTTGATTTGCATACCAAATATGTCATTATAGATCTAATATAACAAAAAATGTTATATTAAACTATGATATCACATGTGGTAATAAAAAAATTAACACAAAAAAATTGATATTCAAAAGAATAGTATGACTGAAATTATAATTGATCATAATTTATTATTAATTTATTATTAATTTATTATTATTGTGCCTATTATCATATGCAATATATTAGAGTTTACATATTATCATATGTATTATCATATGCAATGTTCCTTTTATTCATAATATATATTATTAAATTCGATGAAACATTCAATTAACTAAAAAGAATAAATTACAATCCTTTAATTTTGCTATCATATAATTTCAAAGTACAAGTCAAATCAATTTTAGTTTTATGAATCAGTTAACTTTGTATAAAGATATTAATATGAAATTTGCTTATCATAGTATTAATTATTTGAGTTATTAAGCCTAGGAGGTAAAGTTCTTCACAGAGAAAATTAATATTATTCACATTTTTTCTTAAAAGGTCCATATTTGTATTATTCTGATAAATTGTATTGAATGAGCATTGATCTTTTTTAGAGCATTAATGAGTATTTTTCTAAATTCACCACAACTGCCATAAATATTAATTTACATTATGCCTAAACTTTGTCTAAATGGTGATTTTGCCAAAATCCAATTTGCCTATTTTAAAGTGAGAAACCATGCATGACAGGAAAATCTGAACATAATATAAAATTAATATTTATGACAGTTGTTGTAAGTTTCTAACAAAAAAAAGTAGAATTTTAAATTCTTTAAAAAGATTGGACTTTGGCAAAATAATGTTTTAGACTAAATAAATCCAATTGCATAGGCAATTTGGTTACTAGTTCCCTTTATAAGAGAAATCAAAATTATGAAGGTGTTTTTTTTAGTATTTTTCATAAATAATATTAGTATATATATTTTTGTATTATTTAATGAAATTTATATGGGTATATTTATTTAATGGGTCTTGTACTAGTTTCATCAGATAATTAATAATATTTTGTTACCAATCTTCTTTCCGTTATATTGCAAAATTTATTATACAGCTTATTATTAAACTTTAAAAAATTAAATTTACATTTGGAAGTTAAAAGTAATTATAATTCATTTTTTAAGTACAACTTTTTATTTGAAATAAAATTTTAAAATACTATATAGTCAATATTAATTATTATAAAACTAATTTTATCATTAATTTAAAACAGAGTCATAAGAATAAGTTTATTGAAAGAAACAACTTGATTTTATTTTGATAATTTTTTTACGCTTAACTATAAATTTAAAAGTTTGGTAAAAAAAGGTTTCAATTATTGGGGCTTCCATAAAGATTGAAACTTTCGCGCATTTAAATAGAAGTGCAGGTTCAACTAATACAAGTAACACCCTGTGACGTTGAAAGTTAGAAGAGATTTTAGCTTTGATTTTAAAAAAGTTTGATGTATATTTTATAAACAATAAACAATTATTTTAACACATGGAAAGTATAAAAGCCATTCTTCACTCTTTTAGTTAATGGAGTGACTTTGCATTGAAAAAAAAAAAAAAATCAAAGATAAACATATTCTTATTTTTGTTTACTTTTTATACTTTGACAGAAATACGTTTTGTTAAAGTCGATGTAAAATTTAAGCACGGTATTAGAAGTATTTTAATGTTAATTTTTTAGTTAAAATCTATGACACCCGAAATTAAATTTGATCAAAGTAATCAATGAAATGCTTTAGTTGCTAATTTTTTTGCTTAATAAAAGTGTTGGAAGAAGTTTACACAAAGCTATACATGAGAATTTTTTAAAGAAAGCCACAAAAGAAAATAACAGTAAAGTGGCTGAATAAACTTTTTAATTCTTGAAAATGACAAACACTGTGACATCAATCTTTAAAATTTTAAAAACTATTAAACAAGTATCTAAGATGTTAAATAAATTTATAAGTTTAATTATTTATTACCATTTTGATTTCAAAATATACACTAATATTATCATATTAGTCGTATTATTTAATTTTAAAACTTAAAAATATCAACTAAGTTAAAAGTTTTAACCTTTTGGTATTATTATTTTAGTCTCTAAATCTAAACCAACGTTATCATTTCAGTCATCATTTTTTAAAAATTTTAAACTAATATAATTGTCAAATAATTTTCTTAGAATTTTTTAATTTCCTTTAATTCAGATATTAACACATTTTCCTAAAAAATAAAAAATAAAAATAACCATTTACTCAAATAAAACATTATAATTTGTATAAGTTTACTAACACAATAAAACATTATACAGTCATCAACACTTCAATGTAAGTAAATTGAGTTTTCATAAAACTAATTTAATGGGATGAAGCTCTCAACTCCTCTCCCATATAAGAGATATTTGAGTGAATTTTCTTTGCATCTCATTATTATATCATCTATTATGCTTATAATTTTCTCTCTAGAGAAGTTTCCACCCATCTTTATTGTATTTGAATTCCATTCATGAACAAATTCCTTGGATTGTTAGATATTCTTAACTCTCAATCAATTAGAAGCCATCTCACAGTTGTCTCAAGGACAGGGACAAATTGATTTAACAAAAGTCTTAAGTTCTTGAACAACTTACTTACAAAAGCTGACCAAACAATATTGACCATTAGTTTCACCTTCCCTTCCCTTTTCAAACTGCTGCTGGTGCTTTGATCCTTATTTATTTATTTGCTTTGGACCCTTTTATAGGCATGCCACAGATTGCAATTGTACTCCACACTGCACCAAGTTAACACCGGAGGCTTTGGGATCTGAGCAATGTAAGGCCCCTTTTCTAACTTCTCTTTTAAGAGAAAAATGTTTACAACCATACTTTGTTTTACTCTCTGTCCTTATGGTCTACCTCCTTTCATCTTCTATATACCTATGCTCCTCAAGTTTTTCCCTTGATTTCTTCTCATTATTTTCTCAAAATAATTATCATCAAAGTTATTGAATATTCTAACATTCTTAGCTTCTCAAAACCATTTACTGTTTCTACTCTTACAAAACACAGATTCCTTTTTGGACATCATTGACTTATTTTTGCCTGAAAGTTATATACTTTTTCACAAGGGGTAAAAGTTTTGCAGACACTAAAGTTTATTCAGTACCTGGGAAAAAGAGATAAAAAAAATGTGTGTATAATAGGTACTTTAATATATAAAGAAAAAAACAGTTGTTGATAAAAGATCTAATATACAGATATGTATATACATAGTCTCTCTTTTGTTAAATAATACTTAGTTATCTTATCCTGCATATGTTTTCTATCATCACAAATTTTTTAATATTCTTAATTTATCAGTAGATACGTATAATATTTAATATAAGGATATTGGATCACATTTAACTGTAGAAAATCATGTTAGAGTCTCTTTTACTATCCAAGCCGCCAACCATCTTATGCAGTAGTGTTTCTGATCCTAATTTTTTTTTATCCCAATTAACTTTATTGGTGCTTTGGATGTGTGTGCAGCCTCACCAAGTGTCTACCAGCTAACACCAGTTTCAATGTAAGTTCATTTGCCTATCATCTAGTGGCAAAGGTTATATTATTTTACAAGCCATTTTGTTTGTCATCTTGGGCTAACTCTGAATATACAATCGGTTCATTATTTATACTTTTCTTGCTGACATTGTTCTAAGAGGCCTTGAAAAAGTGTCTGTGAATTTTATATTTTAATTCTGTTAGTGTGTATTAATAGAGGGAGGTGGCAAGTGGAAAAAACTGGGTGGTGAATAGATAATGATCCATGGCCTCTAAGAGAAAGGGAATGAAATGGAGGGTTATATAATAGCTATTTTAGTGTAATTTTTTTGTTAATATGTGGGTGCTAAACTTTGAGAGAATAGGATTTTTTGGCCTTTCTTTTGTTTTATCTCTTCAATCAAATAAAAAATGGAAACAGTAAAAAGTGAGGGAGTAACAGTGAATTTAAATAGTTTTTAGAATGATTAAAAACATATTTTTATCTTATTTCAAATTTTTTTGAAGATATTAATTTTAATTATGTGATATGGTTGAAGATGAATAAGAAAATATGGCACTGTTGAAGTTTTAAACTGTTAAAAGTAATTATTAACATGATATATTTAACATTATTATTATAGTATTAAACATTAAAGTTATATAAAATTTATTTGTTCCTAAAATTATAAAATAGAACAGCTCAATCAATGCTATAGGTTATTTGATTCTAGTACGTATCATATGTCTAACACAATAAGCACCAGTTCAAGCGAAAAATGGAACAGTTTCTGACTTGCACATGTGAATCTAACCTGCAGAATTCTAGCTTCTTGGCTTTGTTATGGATTCCATTGAAGTCAACTTCACCATGCAAAGCCACACAGAGGCAAAACAAGGCGTCCACACCTATGTTGCTCAGTGGCCTATTTCCTCTCTAGCATGGTCAATGCGTCGTGACAGAAGCCCTCGCCTTGCCATTGGCAGTTACTTGGAAGATTACACCAACAAGGTTGAACTCGTCCACTTCAACCACGACACCTTCAATTTCACCACCGACCCTCGTTTGGCCTTTGACCACCCTTATGCCCCAACCAACATCATGTTCTTTCCCTCCGAGGATGACACCAATCCAGACCTCATTGCCACCTCAGGCGACAACCTTAGATTATGGGAAATCCACGAAGACCATATCCAACTAAAGTCCCCCCTAATAGGCAACAAAGTTAGTGAACACTCGGCTATAACCTCGTTTGATTGGGCTGTGTTTGACACTCGTCTTATAGCCACTTCTAGTGTAGACACCACATGCACCATCTGGGACATTGAAAGGGAAGTCATGAAGGCACAGCTAGTGGCACATGACAAAGAAGTGTACGACATTTCATGGGGTGGCTTCAATGTGTTTGCTTCCGTGTCAGGTGATGGTTCTGTGAGGGTGTTTGACTTACGAGACAAGGAGAAATCTACCATAATATATGAAAACCCTGTGCAGGATTGTCCCTTGCTTCGATTGGAATGGAATAAGAGTGATCCAAGATTCATGGCCACAGTGGGATTGGACAGCAACAAGGTGGTGATATTGGATATCAGGCTTCCGACCACACCGTTTATGGAGTTGAGCAAACATAGAACATGTGTTAATGCGATGTCGTGGTCCCCAGATTTTGGACGACATTTGTGCTCTGTCGGCGATGATGCAAGGGCCTTCATCTGGGACGTTATGGACTCAAGGTTTCCGTCGAGGAATGGTTGTGACGTGGAGCCGGTGATGTGGTACGGTTCCTCAGCTGAAATCAACCACGTGCGTTGGTCTCCTTTGCAGCTGGATTGGATTGCCCTTGCTTTCTTGAACAACTTGCAACTACTCAAAGTCTAGTTTTCCTTTCTTTCATATCTAAGTCCTGAGTGAAACTTAATAATAACGCTACAAAAGCAAACTTCTGCGGTTTCAATGTCAATTTTTAAATATTGCATTTCAGCCCTTTTCTAAAATACAATTCATTTGCCAAATAACACCATAAAATTCGTACATTAGACAAAACAATTTATCGAATTTGGTCTTAGATATATATCGACAATAATAGTTTATGAGCACCCATAGAAAAAAAAAAGTTTAGATGTAACAACACATATCGTAAAATAAGAGAATAGATAGAAAAAAAGGAAAGATGTCAAATAAATTTATCATTGCTTTGGTACTGAGAAACATATTTCTAATAGCTATCATCAATTTATCGCGATATAATTAATTGCCTGTGATATTAATTTACTTAAAATAAAGACTTTTCTTGACATAAGATGAAAAATTAAAATGTAATGTTGTGCTTAAATTTTTATATTATTGAAAATAAAAGTTTCACTTTTTCAATTATACATTCAATCATAAGCACCTATTGTATACTATTATAATAATTATCTTAAAATTATAGAAAGATACTTTAGATAAGTTAACAATATAATTTTTTACATTATCAACATATAACTATTCAATTATAGTTAGAAATTCTAAATACAACTTTTATACTCAATTATCTAGTTGGTATAAAATTTAATTAAAAATATAATCTTTATATTTACAAATATTATATTTTTTAGTTTTAAATAAGCATTTATTAGGTAAAATAAACATACTATATCCTAATCCTAGTACTATAAATAATAAATAATAAATCACGAGATGGTGAAAAGATATTATCTTTTTAGCTACTAGTAATTGTTTTGTGACACAGTACCTGTTATCGGAATCACTGGAAAGTCCAAAAACGTTGATTAAAATTAAGGCGAGAAAGAGTGTAGGTCAAAATTCGGAGCAAGTCCCATCTCAGCTCTGCAGTTTTTTCCGTCAGAGAAAATCTCTGTTCTGTGGATTGCAATCGGAGAGAGAGATAAGGTCCCTTCTTGAGCATGGCAATGACAATACACGGTAACTGATCTCTATTTCAACTTTCTCCTCACACTACCGATTCTCCTCTCTGGAATTCTCTTTATTACTCTAATTAGGTCGCAATTACTTTCGCTTTCATTACCGATCGTTGCAACAGCTTTTTCCACAACAAACGGATAAAACTTAATTCGTTCGCAATTTGCTTAGGGTTATGAATAGTAAATTTCGGTAGCAATTCGTTTATTGGGTTTTCGTATGATCCTGGTGGGAATGGGGGTTAGGGCATACCAAGACAGTCTCTTCACATAGAAACGATGGTTAATGAAAATTTTCAAAGAGCATACAATTCAACATAAAATTTTAGCAGTGAAGGGTCAAGGCTGTAATAAAATTGGGAATTCATGCTTGCGTGTTTGCTTACAGAAGTCATTGATGAATTTTCCTTTGGAATATTGAGTTTAAGTCCAAAGAAGATAGAATGCAAAACACATGCTGCAGGGTAGCTTGATGGTAAGATTAGAGGTCTAAATTAGTAACCTGCGTGTGTGTGTGTGTGTCGCCATCACACTCAATGGAATTGGCTCCTCCAAAGTTAGAGGAGTGCCATTTTAGAGGATATAACTGTTTATCAGGAGTTAGGAGACTCTGATAGGTATACTCATACGCATATAACAAAATATATAAAAGTTGTTAAAATCTCAATTTTTTTAGGTAACAGTTTAGAAAAGCTAAATCCCACTCACAGTATATTTATTTTCATTTCATTTATTCTTTTGGGGATTATACACTGCAGTGGGATGTGGCCAAATTCATGCAACACTTTTCCAACTAAGGATTTCTGTTTTCTTGCCTTTTTCTGTTCCTTTTTCTTTTATTTTTTATTTTTTTTTATTTCTCAATTTATACATTAAATTATGTTACTGACTCTGTCCTGCATCTGATGCTACAAACTGGTGTTCTGGGACTGGTCTCGTCTTCACAGTGTAAGTGTGAACTAAACTCTCTTGAGTTTTGTACCATGATGATTGATTATATTGCAAACTAAGCTAAATCAACTTTTAAATTTCTCTTCCTACACTTGCAGCCTTGCTGGGTTAGCTTTTATGTTTTCAGCTAGCATTTTGCTTCAGATTCTGGTATGTTTTTCATGATGAGGCTGATTGTCTATGCCCTATGCTTATTATGAAATGAATAATCTCTGCTTATTTTTTCCGTTCACAGTTATGTTTCCTCCAACTTTGGTTTGATCAATTTTGAGGTCTTTAATTTGTTTTATGATTATTCTATGTTTGGTTTTGATTGGTACACATTGCTATTTATAACTACATTCTGAAAGTAAAAAAGATTGTAGTGCGAGAGGATGCAGTGGGATGTAATGAAATACATACTGGTCAAGTCCATAATCTTGGGTTAAACATGAAAAAAAAAATGATGATTAAAAAGATATTTTTTTTATGCGATTGATACACGATCTAATTGAAATATGAGTAATCCGATCTGTTGTGAGAGCAAGTCTTAAATGTATTTCCATTTACTTTCTGTTTGCTGTGGCAGGCATGTGCAATATATAACAATTGGTGGCCCATGTTATCAGGTAAGTTAGAGTCTTTTAAAATGGAAATGTCTTGTATATTAAAAAAATTTAATGGTCAGAACATTTCACCTGCAGCTCTGATGTATGTGCTGGTACCTATGCCTTGCTTATTTTTTGGAGGTGGATCTACTCAATTTCTAATGAGCCGTGATGGTGGGGGGTAAGTATCTGTTGCGATTTAGAGCTCAGAAAAACTGTCTGATTTTATGTAGAAATAATTTCCATGCCATTGGCTTTTGGATTACTGCTATTCTGTTGTATACCTGTATACAATGCAATCAGCGCTGTTATTGTTTATATAAGCTTTTTTGAATTCAATTTGAATGCTTGGAGAGTTATATTTAAATATTATCTGTTTCAAAGGTAAATGTAACACCTGCTATTATGTTGCAGTTGGATAGATGCTGCAAAATTTTTGACTGGAGCATCAGCAGTTGGGAGCATAGCCATTCCTATAATCCTCAAACACGCACATATGATTGAGACAGGCGCAATGCTCATTGAGCTTGTATCGTTCTTCATATTTATATGTACTGTTTTATGTTTCCACCAAGCCAACCTTGACGATGATTGGTAAATAGAAAATTTCACAATGTTCTGACATCCTGCTAGTCATTAGGGTTTCTTACCATATAAGGGAAACCGTATAGTGAGACGTACCACTACAGTGGGAAAAGAAATGTATGTTCAAACCTCTGTAAAGCTCTGCAGTAATTACTTTTTTGTCAATTTGTATTCTTGATATAGTAAGTTATTTGTGATTGTTTTTGCGTGGATAACACATGACGTTTGACTTGGTCTCTTTGTTTTTCATAGGGGTGTGTATAACGTTCATGTATAACATTCTGTTAACACTATGTATATGTTTTTGCTAGCACAAGCTCTTGTAACACGCACACAAACCTATCTTTTGTGGTGATATGATTCCATTTTATTGTGATCTGTTATCCTACGTAGCAATGTTTGTAAGATTTCTGATAAATTAGGCGTGTGAAACATTTATATTAAACCTATTAAATGTGAAGGGGGCATCATGGGTCAATAAAGATATGAAACGTTTGTTGCTGTGGAGATGGTTCTTCTGTGATTACGATGTGGCTTGATCGGCCTGATCATTGCGAGTTGGAGGTGTAATTTGCAACGCTAGTCTGCTGCCGTGTTTGGGCGTGGTAAGAAATAGTTCTCTGTTTACAATTTTACAGCTGGTTCTATTCTAGAAAAAAAATAGTTCTATGTTTTCAGGACATGAACAATTTAGTGCAGGATGTTGACCACTTTGATAGCAACTTTTGACTATATTAATAAAACCATTATTATAGCAGAAAGGTTTTTTAATACAGTTTCTTTCTTACAACATATTTTAAATCTTTCAGGCTATAGGAAATTCAGGTAACCTAAGGTATATGAATGAAAGAGAAAGTGAATTCAAAATTGCCATTATTAGCAAATTAATTTTCTAAAACTTCATAGAAGTCAGAATGTGCAAGTTCTTCAATGATTTAAGGTTTCCCAAAATACGGGTTTTTATGTAATAATAAATAAATTCTAAAATGTTGATAAAATATTTAACACTAATGTGATAACGATTAAGTTATTTTGTAAGAATTAAATTTAAGAATAATTATATCTTTTGGTATTTTATTTTATTTCTTGTGTAAATTAAATTTAATATTTTCTCGTGTACTGTTTAAATTTTAGTATAACTTATTTAAACTGTTTATAGATAATTTATCATGCTAACTTCTTGTAAGTTACTTTTTTAATTTTATAAGTTTGGATAAGTTTTATTGTAAAATATTTTTCATAAACGTCAAAATTATACAATTGAATTTATCTTTATCATAGAATTTTCCATCCTCTCTACCGTGGACTTTTATGGTTTCTATTAAAATATTTCTTGAATGTTTCAATAATAATATTTTTACTTAATGTTTTGTTATTTTTAATAATTCAAAAATTAAACATATAAGTTTAATTTTAATATTTAATAAAACTAAAACACATATTTTAAATGGAAAATGAGTATTATAAATCTTCACAGTTAAATCGCATTCGAAGGGTTAAAATTAAAATATAT
>Ga0209489_100483_pt1 | contig 74712 bp, 34 predicted proteins | sample SiratrowhiteBW_FD_187527 | JGI IMG/M metagenome (GOLD analysis project Ga0209489, IMG submission 187527) | Root nodule microbial communities of legume samples collected from California, USA - Siratro white BW (SPAdes) (version 2) | ecosystem: Host-associated > Plants > Roots > Nodule | place...
AAATTAAAATTAAAAAAAAAAACAAGTTGCTCATATTTTATATGCAATTAATTTGTAAGTGCTTAAAATTTTTAATTCACCAAACTGTTTTAGTACAATAAATAATATATTTAAATATTTTATTTTCAAATAACAAATAAAATCACATAAAATAAAATAATATATATATATATATATATATATATATATATATATATATTTAAATTATCCTGTTTTAGTTTTTATTAGTTTATTTTCCGTGCCACTTGACAAATGACGTAAAATCTATATAGTTAACCATTGAGGTGGACTGTGTGTTTACCTGGACAAGGACCAATATTGATATTTTTTTCAGTGTTAAAACATTTGAAAATTTTCACCCCTTTTTTATGGGACCTCTATCTTTGTTTAAATTTTTTTTAGGAAAAAAATATTCAACAATAATTCAATAATTTTCTTTCTTTATTGCCACCTTTTTTCTATAATCATATTTTATTCTGTAAATAATCAAACTAAGAAGACAAGAATATAATGTATTAAATTCTTAACTTGAGTATGTTAGACTTATTCTTGTTACAATTAATTTGAGTTCTAATTGCATTTTAGATATTTAATTTATTTAGTTATGTAGACTTTATTTATTTGTTTTAGTTTGGTTGCTTGTGCGTAAGTTTCAACCTTTTCAGCACTTGACAATATTATAATATTAATTATTATTATTATAATTATAATTATTATATATTAAAAATAATAATTATAACCCTTGTCTAAGTGAATAAAAGTGAGTAATATAAACTATGTTCTTTTCAATGACGGGAAACACATATCCTTAATTTGTCTATGATAATAAAAGAATTAAAATTTTAATTATTATAATTAAAATAATTACGAAAATTATTTCTAAAAATTGTATTAAAATTATATAAATATAAAATAAATATAAACCTTTTTATTAATTTTATAATATTATAATTATATTGTAAAATTCTATTAAGGGAGGGACACATTTGGTGAAATTTTGGTATATTATTTGTTTTATCTCTTAAGTGTTCAGAAAGTCCTTAGGAGTTAATCACTTAAATACACATGGTTAAACAGATAAAAGTAGAGTCAGGTTTTTGACCCAGAACATGTGTAAGTTGGTTCCTACTCAACCCAGACTGAGTTGTAGTCAAAAGCATGGTGGAGAACATGCAATGATATTACCTACGTAGGCCAAGGAGAGAGAGACACATTTGGTTTAATTTTGGTGGGTTCTTTGTTTGTTGTCTTAAGTGTTCAGAAAGGCCTAAGCAGTTAATCACTTAATTACACATGGTGTTAAACAAATAATAGTACAATGAGGTTTTTGACCCAAAACATGTGTGAGTTGGTTCCTTCCCAAACAAGGCAGAGTTGTGATCAAGAGCATGGTGGATAACATGCAATGATATTACCTACGTAGGACATTGAGGGAGGGATACATTTGGTGAAATTTTGGTGTGTTATTTGTTTTATATCTTAAGTGTTCATAAAGTCCTTAGCAGTTAATCACTTAAATACACAGGGTTAAACAGGTAGATGTGTAGTGAGTTTTTGACCCAGAACATGTGTGAGTTGGTTCCTGCTCAACCAAGGCAAAGTTGTGGTAAAGAACATGATGGAGAACATGCAATGCCTATGTAGGCCAGGGAGGGATGGACACATTTGGTTCAATTTTGGTATGTTCTTTGTTCGATGTCTTAAATGTTCAAAAAGTCCTGAGCAGCTAATAACTTAAATACACATGATTAGACCGATGAATTTGCAGTGAGGTTTTGACCCAAAACATGTGTGATATGGTTCCTGCTCAAGCAAGGCAGAGTTGTGGTGAAAGCATGGTGGATGACATGTAATAATATTATCTATGAAGACCAACGAGGAAGGGACACATTTGATTCAATTTTGATGTGTTATTTGTTTGTTGTCTTAAGTGTTCAAAAAGTCCTGAGCAGTTAATCACTTAAATACATATGATCAAACAACAGTGAGGTTTTTGACCCAGAACATGTGTGATTTAGTTCCTGCTCAAGCAAGGCAGAGTTGTGATGAAGAGCATGATGGAGAACATCTAATAAATGAAACTTCACATAATAAATTTTCACTCTTAAACACATAAATTTAGTATGACATGTGTAATTTGGTAGATCGTGCAAAACATGTAAGGATATTATTTATGAAGGTGAGGGAGGAACAAATTTGTTGTCTGTGTTGGTTGGTCAAGAAGTTGTGTTGAGTTAAACACTTAAAGACAATGTTAAACACTTGTATATGTAGTGGTGATAATAGCACATGACCTATGTCCCTTGCTTCATGTTATTGTTAATTGGTGAATATTATGGTGACCCAAGGCAAAGTTTTGGTCATTCCCATGGTGCAAAATATTTTAAGAATATTACCTATGGAGGTTATGGAGGCATATATTTGTTATCTTTGTTGGTTGGTCAAAAAGTTGTGGTGACTTAACTTAATGTCTTCATCCCTAGAATCATTGTTGACATTGGCTTCCAACTGAAACCAATGGCATAAAAGCAATCAATAAACATAAAAAAGAAACATTGCATCATAATAATCGAATAAATTAATCAACAACCTATGGCACAATTGTTGTTTTCATATAAGATTGACTTCATCTCCCGAAGGTTTTTGGTGAGTTCAACCATATGAGAAAAAGAAAAAGAAGAGAAAAAATGAAAATGTTAGAAACAGGAGAAGGAGAGGTGCGATGTGAGAGAGCCAAGTTAGTGATAAACCCAAACCATAGACAGTAAACACATTATATATTTATCCTTAACAACCTTTACAACAATGAACCCTAAACCTTTACCAATTTCACTCACCATGAAAACAAATGACAAGTCAGGCAACACAAACACAGAGACAACTCACAAGAAGGAGACATAGTAAAAAAAAAAATAATAAATAAAAAAAAAAAAAAAAAAAAAAAAAAAAAAAAAAAAAAGAAAAAAAAAACCGCTTGTGGAGGAACACGAAGTTGCGTTGAGAAGAAAGGGCACTTGCTCGAGAGAGGAAGTCGCAAGGACGAGGAATGGCACAGTTAAAGCAGAGTGAGGAACTGTAAATGAAGATACAATTTCGAACCCTAACCAAATTTAATTCCAAAATTTTCCAAATATTGTCACGCTGGATGACTTATGTCACGCCAGGAACAACAGATCACGTAAACGTAACCTGAATGCAATGCCACGGTTGTCAACGTATCGTCGAAATAGTTTAATTCTCACATGCCTCTTACACATTTGAGCATTGTAACTAACACTACCAATGTATCGGGCCATTACTGCCGCACTTCAAATCAAAAATTGCTTTTGCTTCCTGGACCTCCTATTTTGAAAATCTTATTCTACAACCGATATTATATATTCTACAAAATTTGTTTTCAAAAACTTATTCCAAAATACATTTCATGCGTTTAGAAATTTTACCCTATGCTAAGAAACGTGTTCTAAAATGTATTTTAAAAATTCTAAAAAATATGTTCCAAAAAATTTCCAGAAGAGATAATCCAAAAATCACTATAAAAAAGGATAAAATGGTCCTTTCAAAAACTGTGGGTGCAGGAAATAAAAGCCATGAAAAATAAGGGCATGCCCCTCACTGCTCAATCCACAGATCCCCTGTTTGTAGTTTTGAAAAATAGGTGTAATACCCTTTTCCCTTATTAGTTAAATTTGTATAACTCAGATTTAGTATTGCATGAAATAAGAACTAGAAATCTTGATTATACGCATGAATAATGAGAATAAAATTAGTCACATTATCAATTCAAAAAGTTACATGTATTTCTTAAAAAATTCCCACCAAATATGATACAATAATTTATACTCAAAATTTCCATTTTTCCTGTAATAAAACAATTCATAATATAGGGAAAACAAAACAATTCTACATATATTATAGGGAAAACAACAATCTTGGAGAGAATTTAGAAAATATAAAACTTGTATTTTTGTTGAGTGTAATCCATCAGTTCATATTTTACATTCAACAAAAATTAAGCTTTCTATTTTCCAAGTCTCTATATACACACGTACACCCTCTTTGTCGACTTAACAGCGCTTGTATTACACGGGGAAAATTTCTCTCATTAGCAGAGTACATAAATTATCAGAAAAAGTTGTACAATGAATTAAATTAAATTCAGGCAAAATTTATAATGTTTCCACATATTACATGGAAAAGTAAACCTTTTCTGAGCTACCCAAATCAGTAATAGTATACTGTGAAAAACTTACTCTTCAAATGATGATGACATCTTGACATCAAGATATAAGCCGCTGATTAAAACTGCAACAATCTGGAGAAAGGAATCATGTTGGCCAGGTCATACGCCTTTCTGGTGATCCAACCTCTATTCAACATTTTCTTTTCTTGAACATGTATGTTATATTATGACAACTAAACTCTGAATCTGCAATGTTTCATCAAGCACATATTCCAGTGGAGGCCAATTTTTCTACCGTGCTCGAAATACCCTGTCATTAACATAATCCAGCACATAACCATGTCCAATATACACGATACTTTATGTCTTTTTCCTCTTCCGCTTCACTTCTCCGGTTTGTGACCTTTCTTCTAAACGTTTGGATTGTCGAGCACGTATCTCTAGCAGTTTTGATCTTGCATCATGAAAAACAGCATCTGATCTTGATGCCATCAATTGCTGAAACATCATTTCAAAATTGAATCAGCGTGCTTAGTGGTGAATAAGTATTCAGCAGAATTTTTTATACAAACCTGAATATGATCCATGGCCGCGAGGTTAAAACCAAAGATATCTTTCCATCCCTGGCACAAGGTTAAGACACCAAGTTATCAACGATACAATCAAGTTCACCAGTTAACTATAGTGAAAATAACGAAATAACATAAATATTTAATTTTGAAAAGAAAATACAAATCCTAGGACTAATTGCCTTTATTGGCAGAAAATATTCTCTAGTACTAAAGCAAAAGTCGGATGATGATAAATTAAACTTTAAAATTGACGGGCGACCTACAAGTTCCAATTGATAACAAACAAGTAACTATTTATATCACCCATAACCATCAGATATCTTATTCTTACGAAACACCGTATGTTTGTAAGATGCCCATGTTAGATTTGATAGTATGCTGTCTGAATATTCGTAGTATTAGAAGCCTATATTATGCATAAGATGCCTACAATCCCTAGCATGTCATGCATCTCAAACACTAGAATAAGAGATAATTAAGAATCATCAGAATAGTAATTTATGTCAAGTTTAGTACTGATTCATCATCCTTCAAAAAGATCTATTTTCATTTGTCCCAATTTTATCCTACACTTTCTTCAGGCAATTATCAAGAGTTTAAATATGGGGCATAACGCATATCCCATCTACTTTTCAAGCCGACCTTTCACCACAAAAATATATAACGGAAATAGATATAAATTCCAAAACATTATGTGCAAATAACGAAACATACATTCCAACAAGTATCATCTATTTCTTCACAGGGATTCCACACTCACAGGCATGTTAAACTTGCATAATTTAATAATCAATTCAAATCAAAATATGCTTTCTGGCAGTATATTTTAATGTACCAAATATGACAGCTTTAATTTTATTTAAAAAAACATAAAAACCTAGCATATTTACCTTGACCCTTTCATAAAAAATGTCACTGAAAACAGTCAAGATAGGTCGGGCAGCTGGAGTGGCAAGAAGCTGGTTGTAATGTGTCTGCAACAGCAGCGTACCTATTCTACAAACAAGCTCAACCTGCAATTATCAGAAAAACATAAATACTTGCATCTTGTGAAAATATCTTCACGACCTGAATTAAATTTCTATACATCTATTATTGTTAAACATCATCATCATTATGTCTAATAACGTAGTTTGTCATATATCAAGGGTAACCTTGTCAGAATATGAAGTCCAGTCTTTCAAGTACGAGAGAAGCTTCAAAGCATCTGAAAATGGTAAAGCCTGCATAATGTAACGATACACGTTAGACTAGATTTATACATTTCTAAATTATGCCCATTTCTCTATGGTCTCAACCAATCTTAACATGCCTGGTTCGGAAAATTTAGCCGCATTGTACATATTTTTAGGCTAAAAACATAGAGAACCAGGTCATTCAGTCTTTTATTGTCAAACCTCTCGTAAGAATGTGAGTACTCAATTCAGTACAAAAATGATGCTACCAAAATTTCTCAACTAGAGAGACATTTATGCAATTCCATAGAAAGGGTCAAGATTTAATTAACTTTCTCCATAAATGGTTGAATATATAGATAAAAGAACTATTAGAGATCATAAATGCGACATGCAGAAACAGTAATGAATCAAGAAGTTCAACCAACTCAATAAGCTAGTGCACGTCCAAAGCAATGGTTTAAATCAGATTAACATATTAACAACGAAAAATGGACTGTGCCTAAATAGAGTAGTCTTAAATGCCTCGTATTCATACATGAGATAATGTAACAAAAAAGCAATTCTCAAACATACCAGTAATGTTTGCTCCAAATCGTTGGAGTGAACATTTGAAAATGCACTTAAAACATAATCAGAAGGTGAAAGCCCATTCATAAGCGGATTTGATTGGAAAACAGCAACATTTCTGTTATTTTTCCCCTCCTCCTGAAATACAAATTTAAATAATTGCAACAATGAAATTAGGCATTATTAAACAAAATATACAAGATAATCTTCCTTATATCACAATACGAACTGAAGATATTTTCTGCAATCATCCATACTAAATGATAGTATTCAAATTTTAGTTTTTGATGGAACCCAAAGGTGTAATTATTATTTTTTTCATGAAATATAAAATTAAATAATTGCAAAGACAATCTTCCAGACCACTTTCTGTTACATGTCACACAAGATGAATAGAAGATATTTTCTGCAATCATCCATAAATGTTATTTATTAAAATTTTAGTTTTTGATAGAACCCAAGGGCGTAATTTATCTAACTAACGCTTTACTGAACTTCTGATATATTTTAAAGGCCAAAGTTGTTTACTTGTGCTGTATGTATAATTTGATAATTACTTGTGGAAATCCAGAGGAGAATTTTATTAAGATAACACAAAGAACTTTCGTCATTAAAGTTCAATGTAACTTTAAATTGCTATCAATGTTTAGCAAAATAAAGAATCATTGCAGCCTCATAAGTTATTCGTTCTCTGTTATACAGGCACTACAACAGAGGAATTGTACACTGTCAAGGCTAGCACACTTGTTTATAAAGACACTGTGTCTATGCAAGCATGTTTTCCAGATTGACTTTTGAGATAAAGAACCATTTTAGACCATGGCAGTCATCGATTAGGGAACACACGAGCACTGTAGAGGCTAGCATACTTGTTTAAAAGTACATGTTTATGCAGGGGTATCCACCTATTGTAAAAATGCAACTAACTATGCAAGCAGGTCTTTTAGATTCACTTTTGAGATAAAGCATCATTTTAGATTCAGGTAGTCATCTACAAGGGAACACAAGTAAACCTGATGTTCTGCAATACGCTTGTTTTCAGCTTCTGCGATGTCTAATCTTTCAATAATCAAGTCAGTAGCAGTAAGGGTTTCCTGGGTTTGTTTCCCAGCTAAAGCCACAGCTCCCTCCTCTGGTATTTCTTCCTTTGATGCATACTTGTTTTCAAATGCATTGTCAAGATCAGCCTCAAACATTTCCTCCAACCTTTTCTCCTTTTCTTCCTGCAGTTCAAATTTTCTATCTAATTCCAGTGACATAAATTTAATGAAGAAAATTCAATGAAAGTATTCCTGTAATAAATTTATAATTAGAGGCATTGACCCTTTGTCCTGCTTTTAACAAGTGTAGGCCATCTCATACAAGTTGTGTATACCTCAATGAAAAACTGCTCTTCAGTGCGATCCCAGCGACGGATAGAACGATCATGAGATCCAGTGACAATGAAATCCCCACGATTACTGACTGCAAGACACCAAATATCAGCATGATGTCCTTCTAGAGTCAACAGCAGCTCAAATTTATCAGCATCCCAGTATTTTACTAGGCGATCATTTCCAACACTGAAAACATAATGTGTCTTGGGAACAAATTGTACTGCCGTAACACTGCAACATAAATAGCATTAGATAATTCAAATACAGATTCATTCAGGCTCACTAGTTAAGAAAAGAAATAAAGAAAAGCAAATAATTATAACTATTAATATATTATGTAGCACCTGCCAGCATGTGCAAAAATGGATTTATGACAGTCACCAAAGTCTAAACCCCAAATCTTCAAATTTTTATCTGCAGAGCCTGTCACAATTAAATCTCCATCTGATGAGATATCCATACACAGAACAGGCAGCTTGTGGCCATATAATGAAAGGAAAAATTTGAACGTGTCTGCAAAGTGAACCTGAATGATGAATGAAATTATTTAAAACGCTTGAAAAAGTAAAATAGGATTAATGCATAAATACAATAGTCACCACAAGCTCACGGTGTAAACAGTACTCAACATTCAATGAGGCCCACATAGTTGTCCAACACACCTAGAATTTGGAATTTGCTATGAAAAGCAGCATACATAGAAATATAATAAACTAATTTATTACTTTAGCCAGTATCACTTACTCTACTCCCAAAATAGCATTCAGCATACGGATGCATTTGGATAAAAAGCTTCATTAAGAGCTTATTCGATAAGCTCATACCACCACCACAGGGCTTATGGCAAAACTTTGAGCGAAAAACTTGTTGGAAAAACAAAGTCGTATTTTGGGGTAAGCTACACTGAGAAACTTATTGGAATGAGTTTAAAAAAAAGCTTCTTTTATGGGAGTTGTAATCGATTTTCTTAAGCTCAAATGAACTTTCTTCAGCTCTTCCAAATGCCTCCTAAGCCACTAGAAAGATGTTTGCCCACATTGTCTTGTATCTCAAACGATCCAATCCCATGAAGGACAGACATCTCCTGTCTGAATTGTCACAATGTAAAAGATGTTTTTGATACCAATACCTCTGATTAGGTTCCTAACTCAAAAGGTCCAACTCAAACATTAGAACTGACACCTAAATAGTCTATTGCTCCTATTTCATTTCCTTTGAGTCTCTTTTGGCATGTGTGCCTGCAGTGTCCGCCACTACACAGAAATAATGCTAAGGTTCCCAAATCGCCAAGAAATGGCAAACAATTCAAATTCTTCAACTTTTCATTTTCAGGCGCACAGGTGAAACAAAAATGACAATGAACAAAGTAAAACTTGTAAGTTAATTTTTGTTTTTGGAAACCACAGATTACAAACAGAACAGGAAAGATTAAGGCATCTAACCTTCACAGTATAATCCAATAATAGAGCAACAGCAATATATTTAGCATCAGGACTAATTGCAACCACAACAGCTTCATCATTCATTTTCATGGTACTGACATTTGACACTACAAGTTGCTTAGTAGCCTGAAACAAAATAAATAAAGTTACTACATAAACAAATTGGATAATCATTTGTACAAGATATGATTTGGCATGTATAACTTGGAACTAATTAGAGGACATATGATAAAGTAAGTCAAAATTGGAAAAGAGTGAGTGGGGAGAACATGCACATAAAATTAGAAAAATAAAAAATAATGGGAGAAAACAAAACAATGCCAGTATAAACAACATAAAAAAAATCTTACGTCACCTTTTTTGTGCAGCACCACCTGAGAAAAAGTTATTAAAGAGAACATAGGTTAAGTTCATCTACATAGAAGGTATGAGATAAATTTTTATGTAATTTCTCTATTAATTTTTATAAAGTTAGATCAAGCTAATTAGAGATAAATTTAGTATGAGAGTGGAAATATGGAATATTATTAGTTTAAATTTCTTGTACCAGTAGTGATTTAATGGGTTCATCATCATTGTTATGAGTATTCAGTAGCTTCTACCTACATATATACATGGAAACAGTTTTGTGTTTACAGTTCAAGTATTTGATTCCATCTATTAAATATAAAACAGAAAGACAAATACAGATAAACTTCTCAATGAAATACTGCATTATTATAAACAAGAGAACTTGTAGATTTTCACCTATGTTCTATGTGCACTATAAGATAAAACAAAACAAAATGTTAAACTCCTGAGTATTTTTGAAAACTAAATTTTTTTCCTTAAAAAGAAAAAGGAAACACAAATTATATAAAAGTGATGGACATACTTGACCAGGTTTTTGCTTAAATTGGTACTCCCAAAATTTGACATCATGATCGGCACTTCCTGTGACAAAACCATTTTTATGAGGTAGGGCAGTAATTGAGTAAACAGAACCACCATGAGCTTCCATTACTTCAACACAAGTGCCACTTCCAATGTCAATAATTTCTATGGTTCCATCTTTAGTTCCGACAAGTCCATACTTGTTAGTGGGAAGAATTAAACTGCACAGTCCGAATCCAGAATCAATGGTCCTTAGGCAAGAGCCAGTAATTGGGTTCCAAATCTTTACTGCATTGTGACTGGTTGACATCAGAAAACTGTTGTCTGAACTAAGCTTGACACTTCTAACAGCAGAACGATGCCCATGAAGATCAATAGCACGTGTTTTTTTGAATTCACCAAGTTCAATGGAGTAAAACTCAAGAAGATTATTATTCAGAGACAATGCTAAACTAGCCAATGAATTTTTTGGAGTGATTGGACAGAAAGAAATGGAGCATATCTTTTTGTTAGCTCTAATAGTATGCAACAGCTTAAAAACATCAGGCACAGTAACTGGGGGGTTAGTTTTTTCTGTGAGCGCATGAGTGACAGAAGAATTATCTCCTTTGTTATTCCCGTCCCCATTTTCTACTCCCTCCGAAGCCTCTTTACTATGTTTCTTCTCTTTCTTGCGGTGAACCCTTCGTTTTGCCTTGCGCTTTGCTTCAGCATCATCCAATACACGATATATTTCTACTGTCTTTCCGGCAACTTGGCAAGCTAGCAGATTTCCTGACTTGTTGAACTGCACCGTTGCAACCCTATCTTTACTTTGTCGCTGAATTTCACCAAAATGCCTCAAGACTTCCCATTTGCTTTGAATGGAAGATTCTTCACCACCATTTACAGACTCCCCATCCACAGACTCATGACTGATTACGTAAAAACGAAGTTCATTATCTGCAGAACCAGTGACCAGATACCTTTCATCCAGATCAACATCTAGGGACCATATTTCACTATGATGTCCACCCACAACTTGCATACAGTGCTGGGTATCAAGATCCCACACTCTCAAGAACTTGTCTTTGGAGGAACTAACAAGTTTTTTCCCAGAATTCAAAAAAACGACATCGGTCACCTGCCAGAAATGAATAACAACAACATAAGGGAAACTGTCAAGGTAAGTTTGAGACGGGGGGTTTTGGAGGAAAAGGAAAAGTAACAGTCTGATTTCTGGTAAAGATTATTTTTCACTAATTTAATCGTTTTTAGAATGAAATTAAAAAGATGACTGTGTATCAAAAATCCTTCCAGTCTCCCTAATTCTCTTATCCAAACCCTATACAACTCTTTTAGTTAAGTCCCATTTGGGATAAACCCATAAATAAGTATTCACAAGAGAAGAAAATAAGAAGGTAAAATGAATTAAAATTTTCCCATTAGTTAAAATGAACTTACCTACTTCAACTTCTATTTAACATCTTTCTTATAAATTATCTAAAAGCTGATGTACCTAAGTTCATTTTCACTTACATAAGTTTGATTCATTTGTCTCTTTTTCCTTCTTCTATTAAGTGCTTGCTGAAAAGTCTTGCCAAACAGGACCTAATCCAAAGATAAGAAAACCAAACCTGTTCACGATGACCGCGAAGACGAAAGAGCCCAGTCTCGCCAACCACGTCCCATAAAATAACATCATTATCCTTGCTACCAGAGGCGAGCAAGGAACCAGCCTTGTTGTAACGAAGAGCGGTGACAGCTCCCTTGTGTCCATTTAGCGTAGTCTCACACGCTCCTTTGTCAGAGTCCCAAATCCGTATGCTACCATCCCAGTAACCACCAGCAATCTGCAAGGCAACCAAAAAACCGTTTAAGATAATCACAAATTCGAGCGAGCACAAGCGAGATTCGAAGTTCATTACCAATGAAGAAGGGGAGGAGGCAATGGAGGTGACGGTGAGGGAAAGACCGCCCGACGCAGTAGAAGGTGTTAGGGTTTTGGTGCAGAGACCCTGCCGCACGTGCCAGACTCCGATCTTCTCGAGTGCCGGAGAGAGGAGGTGCCTGCCGGAGCTGTCGTATGCTATGTTGGAATCGGCCGAGGCTATCACCCCAAACGACGCCGCCGGCTCGTATCGGAGGTAGGCCTTCACCATGGTTTTGCCACGGACTCTTTCAGGGTCGAGGGGTTTAAGGGCAAGGTTTATGGGACTCTTTCCTTCGTATTTTTTATTTTTTATTTTTTTTATCGTCGAGCCTGCAATAAATTGGGCCTAGTTCTAGCCTGCAATAAATTAGGAGAGAGAGACTATTAATCGGCTTGGCTTCCTGCACTTCCTTAATTTGTACCTGCACCCGAAATATTTTTAAAATTACCATTTTATCCTCCTCTAAAATATCTTTCACATTATTCATCCTAAAAAAAAAATTCTGAAACACATTTTTTTAGAATTCATAAAATACAATTTGGGAACACACTTTCCAGAAGAGGATAATAATTATAGAACAATATTTGTGTAATGGAATTTCTGGAATGCATAAAATAAATTTTAATACAAATTTTCTAGAACAGAATCTCCAAAACATATATAATATATTCTGGAATGTGTTTTCCAGGATGATTTTTTCATAACAAACTTTTCAAAATACATGAAATATGATCTGTTCGAAAACTTTTGAAAACGAGTTTTTTTTTTTATTCTTCATCTTTTGCAGTAGCGATGGTATAGTGACAGCGACAAGAATGGCGATAGCAATATTGGGATGCGGCAGCAGTAGCGGGATGCAGTGCAGGAGAAGTATATGGAAGGCAATTCAACCATTTGCCCAAACTGTGGAGGTGCAGGTTGAAAAATGGTGGGTGCAGAAAGCAAAAGCCCTAGTAATTTTGGGCAATGTATCCCACTTTGTACCTATGACTTTTCTTTTGTGCTGAAACACTTCAAATTGTCTGAGTTATACGAATTTCAAATTAATAATGAAAAAAATAAAATTTGTTATCTAAAACAGATTTTGGGATTCAAAATTACATAATTTAAAAACTTTTTATAGATTGTATAATTTATAATATATTTATTAATTATATAATCTTATAATGCAATGCATTGTGAACTATAGAACTCGTAATATGTTTTTAGATAGTGTAATATGAACATATTTTTAAATTATGCAATTAATAAATACATTGTGTATTACATAATTCTAAAATTGAAGATATATTTATGAGTTACGTAATTTATAATATATTTTCGAATCTGTAAATATAATTGGAATTTTGCAAGGAAAAAATAACCTTCTTTGTAACACAACCACATATGTTCATAGCGTGCAACTTTTCGAAAAAATATTTTACTTTTTTTCATTTTTATATACGTATAATTGAAAAATGAATTAAATAAGTTTTTAATAATTCCAAATTGGAAATAGACACTTTGAAGAAATTCTATATTTTTAATATGGAATATTTAATAAATATACTCATTTAAATCTGATAAAATTAACTACTATATTGAAAGTTTTGCAGAAAAAAAAAATATTGTCCCATGATAAGTTACTAATGATTTCATATTTGTGTCTTACTTTCTGTCTAACCTATTATATGTTGACACGTCACTTAATAATACGTGTATCTTTAGTTGAAGTTGTTATGTACCCTTGTAAATGGTTAATTATGTTTTTTGCATAGACATACTACATCAAGTTCGGAAATGTGATGCATACCAAACATATGCACTCTACCATTTTACATTACAATATTTATGATATTTATTGCGCAATTGTCATCTACCAACAACACATCTTTGAAAATATCACCACCTACAAAATATAATAATTCCATATCACTTAAAATACTCAATTTTTTTAGAATCCCTAATAATTAAAAACAACTATCTATCTATGTAGGTCAATAACCATGTCAAGGTCTCACCCTCATACTTGATTTTACCAATGTTTACGCAATGACAAATTCTTTTGCCAAATATGGAAATGATCGTATAACCTACAAATATTATAACAAAGAAACAATACATATATCGACAACAAAATAGTAGACCACTCACAAAAATCACATGAACATTGTGAGTTAAGTAAAAGTACGAGATTCACTATCTTCTCCTTAAATCACATCTCCCAAGTCCTTCATAATAACCATAGCCACCTACAGCCACTCATTGTCCCTCAAAACAAACAAAATCAAAGTGACATGGTTTGAAAAAATAATTTATTAATTCATCAATAAAATATATTTTCATCTTACCATGCATTGTCACATTAGTACCGCATTGTCTTTTTCGTTAAGCACGTAATAAAAAATTACATTGATTACTTTTAAAAAATATATAATAAATTGAGATTAATCAAAATAGTGAGACCCACAATAAAGAATAAAAAAAGACTAAGTAAAATATTAATCCTATTTGAAATCATAAAAGACGCATGACACAACTTTGAAAGTCTTTTAGAATACATCCAATTAGACAGCTAATGTATTTGATATATGAACTTCTATTTTATTGGTAAATAGACTAGTAATAATTATATTACTGATTTAATTTTGCAAGGCGATGATTGTATTACCAAAAGCCAATTTAATATAGAACCATTAGCCACCATACTAATCTAAAGTGAATAAAGATAATGCGAGTAGGAATTTGATAGGAAAATATAAGTTAATATTCTAATATATATATATATATATATATATATATATATATATATATATATATATATATATATATATATATATTAACAAGTAAGATGCACTTTTTACATTGCCATGTTCAAAATTTCCTTACAGTGAACTGCAGTATTCACGTCACACGTTTCAAATTTACGTGTATAATTTAATCTTTAAAATTATTTTTCTCTCAAAAAAGAAAAAATGTTTTTCGTTCATTTTTTTAATTATTATAAAGGACGAGGGGAAAGAGAGACCTATATGAATCATGTTTTTCTAAAAAAAAATAGATCAAAAAAATAGAAGCAAACTATGAAAGGGATGATAACGACTAAATAAAAAATGAGTGTGCGTTATACATAGTGGTGAAACGGCTTGTGCAATTCAAAAGAGAGCAAAAGCTAATTAGATAATAGTTAAAATCAAATTATCTAATACAATTTGCATATCAAATACAAGTATTGTATTTTTTCACACTAGTTGCTAAGTAAATGAAAGGGTCATTATTTTGATGAGACAATTTTGTCGAATGTTAATGGCCTAGTATATGCATATCTTATTCTTTAACGTTTTCTATGTCGTTTATATTTCTTTCAATGCATGCTTTTGACTAATTATGTGGTGGAAATTTGAGAACAAACCCACCAATACATCATCGTCTTAGTCTCTCTAGACATCAAACACAAATGTTTCCACATCAAAACCGGTATGAATCTAATTAGTTTGTTAATTACTTTTTTTGTTGTGATTCTATTAGTTAATATTGAAATGTATTAATTATATAAAACATGAATTTCCTTTTTATTATATAAATAAATTTTCGAGAAAACGGTTTTTGTATATTTTTAATAAATCAATTTAATCTTTTAGTTAAATTTGATTGATAAATGAATTAAGTTTGATTCTTTATAGGAATTAGGTCTATACACTCATGAATAAAGAAAACCTCTTATGGACAATGTGAAATTAACATGGGAACCAATGAGGAGTAGCTTCGATTATTTAAATTTGAGACTTTGTTATATGAAAACCAAATGAAAGAGTTAAATGGGTGTACAGAGTCGGTGGCCGCCACAAAAATTCAAATGCAATTGGCCATAAAAATGGGAAAAAAACAAATGTTATTACAAGTTAGTCAACCAAATTGAAATAAAATTAAGAAAAAAATGTAACATATTAGTGGAAGTGAGTAATAATAATTACCGACACTTATTGTCTGATATATAATAATTGGTAATGATGAGATGATAAAAGTGGGGTTGAGAGATATCATCAAGTTGTGGCCACAATAAGCCCCGCTATTAATATATTAATATACCAATTTAAGAGTCACTTCCAAAGCTTAATTTGCCCACTTCTATATGTCTTACTCAGCCCCTACTGCCCAATAGGAATACCACACGTGTACTGAAAAAAAAAATCTGTTTCTTAATTATTTTTAATACTATTCTTACTTATATTTTTTTCAATAAAAACTTTGCTAGCAATTCATTGTATGGGTTTTGTATTTATTTTATTTTTTATATGTAAAAGTAAAACAATTAATATATTGTTTCTTATAGATGTATTATATTATAATGAATTTGATTGTATAAAAATTTTAAACACTTAAAAGATAATAATATTCGGGAAAAAGATAACTAGTATATTATTAACGTCAGAACAAAGAAAATACCCTATGCAAATGAAAGAAAGGGCGAATAATAATTGACAACTAAGCCTACTTAATTTTGTATTATTAATTAGCTAGGAATAAGTTTTTGTTTAGAAATTAGGTTCCATTTAGTTTTCCTTGTTCAAATAAGCAAAGTCTTTTTCTATTCATTATATTATGTAATCAGTCAAGAGTCAATACATCCGATCAAATAATTTGGAATAAAAAATAAAACAAGATATAAATTCAATTAAATTAATGACTTTTTTCTATTGTTGTAAAATCTCATCAATTTATTTTGATTTAAGCCGAGCCACGTTAAACAAAACTATTTATATAGTTTATCGTGTATTAATTAATTACTCACTTTCACACGATTAAATTTACTTTGGTGTTATGAGTTGATTTATTGTTTTTATTTATTAACGTTTTTGTACAATTTTATAGTAGACTGAGTTATGAAAAGTCATTGAAATTAATATTGGGGGCTAATATAAGAGACAACATTTGATAAAAGTTAATTAGACTAGCAATAATTAATTCATTAGAAACCACCCAAGTCTGAATATATATATATATATAATGTTTGTGTGGTGAACTATTTTAAAATAACTGAAAAAATATATAATTTGAATACCTCTAAAGTCGTATGTCTTGGTCTTTAAATATTTAAAAAAAAACATATCGGCATTTGTAAAATATAATGTTTCATTTTCATGTCACTAATCATTTAAGGTTTACCAATAATAACATTAAATGAACCTTCAAACAAGTTAAGAATAGAAACAAAACTTTCCTGTTTAATCAAGAGGCATATAAAAATAATAAATAACATTAAATGATTTTTTTAAATTTATATCAGTGCATATCTGATAAATAGAGCACTAAAATTTACTTTTAAAAAATAATATTATTAATTAGTACCTTAAGAATCAAAATTAAAACAAACAATTATATGAAATACATTTTCTTATATTAAAAATATAAAATTTAGCACAAACATTTAATATACTGAATTTAAGATTCTTTACTATCCTCAAAACATTTTTTTTTTTTGCAAAGCCATTTAAATTTTTTTGAAGGAACAAATTTAATTTTCTATACAAACAGGATTGACGGGTCAGAAAAGATTCACAAACTAAGATTTGAATTAAAAAAATTGAGATATTCATGTTTAGTGTTTGATAATATAATTAACTAAATTATATCTGAAATAAGATGATCGAGAGAAAAAAAAGTCAAATGTCATTGTAAAAATAATAGCATAAGATATTTACAATATACGACAACATAGTTAAGTATAATAATTATGGAATTAAAAAATAATTTTTTTCATTGAAAATATTATCAATATATTCTCACGCTTTTTTAATTTCTCTCTAAAGTAATTTGTGATAAAAATACGATTATTTTTTTAACCTGTAATTAAATAAACTGATTAGAGAGCGTGTAATTTTTGTTGGTGGAGAATTAGGACACAAACATGTTGCAGACAGTGCAGGCCATGAATTGGGACACTAATTCACCAGCTGTCTTTGAGATGTAGGACCAGTAGGTCCTCCATAATGTCGCAGTTTCGATTTTTCTTTTTATAACACTGAGTGCATTTAGATTTAGTTATATTGATACAAAAGTTAGATAAAGTTATATTTATAAACTTATGAATAAGTAATGGATGTGTACTCATAGTGGAAAATATTTTAAATTTGATGCAGTGATTTCTAAAAACAATATATTTAATATAGAATTCGTGTGCAAATTTAATGTTACAGAGCATAGAAATTAAACTTAAAATAATTAGTCTTTGATTTTTTTAAATTATCATTTACTTTGCTAGAAAGCGTTCTCAAGGACCTGTTCAAGCGACTCCTTAAAATCAACGGACAAAAAAATCATTTATTGTGCCTTGAAAGTAATATTCTAAACACACGTATATATATATATCATATGATGTTTATATTGTTACAGTGACGTCTATGTATAATTTTATATGGTATGATGTGTTATATATGTCTTTCAAAAAATTGACATGGTACTTTAAATATTGCATAATAATGATCCTTTCTACACTATTCAATCTGAACATATAAAATATTGTTATCCTCTCTGTATTTTTTTTTTATAATATTGTCTCCTCAATAGCCGGATATTTATCATTTGTGAGTTTTTTTTATTATGAAACTGTGTTTTTATTTATCATTTTTTTCAAATTACCAAACCTTAATATATATATATATATATATATATATTTTTTTTTTTCAATTTTTTTTTTTTTATTTTTAATTTTTTGGGTTTATTTTTTTGGAAAATAAGTCAATGTAATATCTTTTTTCAAATTTATCATGACAACATTGTGAAAGTTATACGTGACATTTGTTACTGATAATAAAGTGATGCTTTCTTTAATAGATGATGTATTATGATTCAAGATTCATGTCATTCTTGCAACATTATTATTATTAATTTGATAAAAGATATTATATTGAGTTAGTTTTTTTCATATGAGTGGAATTAAATGAAAAATCTCCAAAATAACAGCATGAAATTGGAAAAAAAATAATTATGAGAGTGAAAAAATATTAAATTTATCTAGTTATAATAATTATATTAAAAATTAAATAACATACTATCATATGAATAAAAGAAAATTTTAACAAATAATAATAAAATAACATAAATGAAACAATTAATGAGTTATAGCACTCACACAATATTGTTTATATTATTACATTTTCAGTTTTATTTCTCTTCATCTTATTTACTATTTTTTTGTCAACTTTCTATATCTTTTTTATTGAAGTTTTTTCTAGAAAGAAACGTCAAAACTTGGTGTACCACATTAGGTGTCTAGTCCCTTCCAGTAATATAACCTTCGTATTTATCTTTTTTGCATTAAATTTTGTATCAAAATATTGTTCAAATGGGATAAAGAAAACCTAAATATGTAGCCATTGAATTTCTCAATCTTACTTCATTGGATGGATCGTCTAATAAATTATTCGATCTTTAAATTATGAACTACTTATGACTAATCAATGCTAATTAGTTTCCTGGGCAATCGTTACATCTAATACTGACAATCATATAAAATAATAAATGGAAAACCAAATTATTTTTACTTTTTTAATACGTTGATGTGCTCATATTAATCAACAGTTGTATTGTAAGTTAGCTGACCCATAATTTGATTTGGATCACTTGACCTAACTTATGCTCTGAATTGTCATTAAAAAGCTATTTTGAAAAATGAACTCATTCAATTTTAAGAATTTTAGAAGAACTATATAATCTTCCATTTGAAGAGAGTTAATCTCTTCTTCTTGCATTCTCCGGCCACCGTACTGTTTCATCACTGCTCATAATTCTCCGGTAAACTCCTCTACACTTCCTCCCTTGTGTTAATGTCGTATCTCACAATCTTTGTTATCTTCACTTTGCAATTTCTTCTGCTACTTGTCTGTGTATTATATTTTGGCCCTTCTTTCTGTATTCAAAGCTACGGAACCTATTCTTATAAGTCAATGAAATCTTAACAATGGAATTCTAAGTGTTATTTAGCCATGTAATGATGTAAGGACCAAGGAGGTTCATTTGCTACAGATTTTGTTCTTATTAGTCTTCTCTGTTTCTTTGACTCTCCCCAAACACCTACTCTGTCGTTTATGTTGCTTCCTTTGCTTTTTTTTGATAAATGCTCTCATAATGACGGAAAATATTGTTACCTTTTTCATTTAATTCTTGTCCTTTTTTATAAGTTTTTTATGATACTATTGTTTAATTGTTTTCTGTTCTCCATTTTAATATTATGATCGTACGTTGCGGTCTGTCCTTTTTTTTTAGTAATTTGTGGTCTGCAAAATTCAATGAAGAACATAGTGAGTCTGGTCACTGTAATATACAAAAACACACACACACACACTGTGATATGATTTTGATTCTTGAATTATCATCCATCTTTGTTTTTTCTCTCCTTCCCTTATAATAGGTAGAATATGACTTGTGTTTTTATCTTGTTTGAGACTACATGTATCCTTCATAGAAGACAAGTATACTCGAGTCGCTTAAAACTACTATAGGCAAGGCAATACAAATTGCATGCTTAGAGTTCTAATTTGAAACCATTGGTTAAGCTGTAACATGCTTTTCAATCGATCCATACGCTGAGTATAATTATATATTTTGCCTTAAGTAATAACATATTCTATTCTCAGGACAAAGATTTTCAAGGGTGAATCTGGGTCAGAATTCCTATATGCAAACCTTCTTGTCTTGGAGCGGCTGAGAATTCGGGGTACCTGAAATTCTACAAGGAAATCTTTTTTTTCTGGTAATTATGAATGTCTGGCCCCGTGGCCATAGCAGGTTATTCAAACGGAGCACTTTCTTGTGCGGAGAGAACGAAGTCTGTTGATGTGTTTCATGAATTAGACCAACCTTCTACATTGACAAACGGTGAAAGTGATCGCTTTAGTGTTGGGGAACTCTTACTTTCTAATGGAGAGTCATATTCTGGATCCTTTTGTGGCAATGTTTCTGAGGGCCATGGGACGTACGTTTGGTGTGATGGATGTGTATACGAGGGTGAATGGAGGAGAGGGATAAGAAATGGGTATGGGAAGATAAGATGGCCTTCTGGAGCACAGTATGAAGGTGATTTCTCTGGTGGATATATCCATGGAACGGGGACATATATTCGTTCCGATAAATTGACCTATAAAGGTCGATGGCGGTTGAATCTTAAACATGGTTTGGGGTACGAAGTTTATCCTAATGGAGATACCTTTGAAGGTTCTTGGATGCAAGGAACACCAGAGGGCCCTGGCAAGTATACCTGGGCCAATGGAAATGTTTATGTGGGGAATATGAAAGGTGGGACAATCTCAGGAAAAGGAACACTCTCCTGGACAAATGGGGACTCATATGAAGGAAACTGGTTAAATGGCATGATGCATGGATTTGGAGTTTACACTTGGAGTGATGGAGGATGCTATGTTGGGACTTGGGCATTTGGTCTAAAAGATGGCAAAGGAACCTTTTATCCAAGAAGTAGCCGGCTTCCATCAGTGCAAGAAATTTATCTCAGTGCCTTGAGAAAAAGAGGGCTATTGCCAGATTTGAGAAAAAAGAAGCAAGTGAGAGATGTCAAGGTACCAGAAAACCAGCTGTCAAGTCATGTTTCATCTGATGAGCTTGGAAAAGGAAACCTGTTAAATCTGGAACAGTCTAATAGAAGAAATGTCTCTCTTGAAAGGCGTTGGAGTCTTGAGGTTTCGATTGAGAAAGTGATTGGATATGATTCAGCATTAGGATTAGCAGATTCTGTGCCAGAAAGTAGCGACAAAGAGGTTGATACAACGATCCCAATTTTGGAACGAGAGTACATGCAAGGTGTATTGATAAGTGAGGTTGTGTTAAATAATATGTTTTCATCAATGTCTAGAAGGGCAAGGCGACTTCAAAAAAAGCTTGCCAAAGAGATTAAAAAACCTGGTGAAATAATCATTAAAGGTCACAGGAGTTATGATCTAATGCTCAGTTTGCAGCTTGGAATAAGGTAAAGACACTATGTTGACCTTAAGACACTGAAGCTTCTTCAGTTGTTTTCATTTGTTACATTCTAATTATTCTCTGGAACTTCTACATGCTTTTATACTTATTCTATTGCACATGACATATGCTAACATTTCAAGATGAATACAAGTTGGAAGGCAATAACTAAGTTATAAAACCATAATCATAATCTAGGTATGGTTGATGGTTCTATTTGTCAATCATATTAAAGGTCACATACCTAACTTCTTTTGTTCTTCCTATGCACCAACAGTTGAGTTGAGAATAGAGATCTGAGGTGTGCAGCTCTAATAATATACGAGAATCGCATGACAACTATAAGCTGTTTTCATTCAACAAAGTTTTTCGCTTGCATTGATTAATTATTACAGTGGACCATAGATAGCTCATCTTGATTTATTACACCAATTTTAAGATTAGGATTTCATGAGGCCGAAAACTATGATCTGAAGTCACAAACTCCGCCTAAGTTGAAGTTAAAATGCTATCCTAAACAAACTATCTTCATTTTCCTTTGCATGGATTTTCCTAGTTTTTGGTTAGACTCGAGAGAACTACACCACAAACAAGTAGTTTAATTTATATATTTTCTAGATTAAACCAGAAAGAAGTTACAACAGACCCAGACAACAAAGGAAAAATACAGGACAGACTCCCTCATTCAGAGTAACCACTCCTAATACACAATAAATAGATAGGCCTAATCACTAACAGAGACTCTTCCTCTCTCAATCGCACTCAGTACAACATACTCCTATTTTAATAATGGTTACAAAACCCATAACAGGCCAATAGTTACTAAATTCGTGTTGTTCACATAACTGTCCCATCATTCTTCAATATGGTTGCTTTTGCATGGATTTCATTGTAAATGTCCTTCAATTGGTCAGGTATACCGTGGGCAAGATAACACCTATACCTACGCGAGAAGTAAGAATATCAGATTTTGGTACCAAAGCAAGCTTTTGGATGAATTTTCCTAAAGAAGGTTCTCAATTAACACCTACCCATCCATCCGAGGATTTTAAATGGAAAGATTACTGCCCCATGGTGTTCAGGTCAGTAGTTACTCCTCATTTTTGTGATGATCTGTGTCTTTCATGTGGCGCTTATATCATTGTCATGCGGACTAGGTATGCATGTAAATCTGTCTCTTTAGGCAAGATTTTAAAGTCCTTTCTGGGCGAGTTAGTCTACTTAGCTCCCATTATATTATAGATGTTTCCAATTTGAATTGAATTGTCTCCTTTCGAACATGCTTGTGCTTCTATTATCCTTAGTTTTGTGCGTTATATTCAGAAGAACTAATATGGGATCTAAGAATGTAAGATCATAATGTGGTACGTAAGTGTTTGATTGATCACAATATGCATTCTTAAATCCCACGAGTCCTTCCATGAGTTTGTTTAATATAACCTATTGCAGAAATTTGAGAGAGTTGTTCAAGATTGACGCTGCCGACTACATGATGTCCATTTGTGGAAACGATACTCTGAGGGAACTATCTTCTCCAGGGAAAAGTGGTAGTGTCTTTTTCCTGTCTCAGGATGATCGTTTCATGATCAAGACACTGCGAATGTCTGAAGTCAAGGTGCGTTCTTATAAATGTTTCAGCTAGAACCAATATAAGGTTGAGGGTTGCGGTTTTAGTATTTCAGTAACGTTTACAAATGTTTCATCAGGTCAATCTGTCATATTTCGTGTGGACTCTATTGCGTTCATTCAGTTACTCAAAACAAATTGAAGCTAACAATTTATTTGTAGAAATTTAGTATGGAATTTCTCAGCAACTAAGCAACGAGAGAGTGCTTAATTAGTTCTATTGGTTTAAAGATTTCCGCATTAACGTCGAGTCCAGTAGGAAGCAAAGTCTATAATAATTTTGTGGCAGAGTTTGGATTTTACAATGGAGATTCTAAGTTAATTAGAAATAAGACTAATTCATAATATATGAGTGGATGCAAATCTTAACTTATAAGTAAGATTGAATTAGACTTAAAATTTCCTTTTTATTCTATAAGTTGTAGAATAGTGCTAACATTTTTCAGTGGCAACTCGTAAATGAAGAAGCTTTTAGCTAATACATACCGAGGCAACTTACAATCGTTTAGTAATGATATCTTAGTATTCACCTGTTATTTTCTACCTGTGTTCAGTGTAATGAGAACTCCTTTGTTCAACATTGGACATGCAGGTTCTTCTAAGAATGCTGCCAGACTATCATCATCATGTGAAGTCATACGAAAATACACTTATTACAAAATTCTTTGGCTTGCACAGGATTAAGGCTTCAAGTGGCCAAAAGGTAACGTACACATTGCCTCGCAGCATTTTTCAGATCATGGGTCATTTTCTGTATCGATAAGGATGGAATGACATGCTTCTTAATACTCGCAATCTGAAATATTAAGTATGAAAAATATCATAAAGTGAATTTACAATATCAAATATTTGAGCCTGTTACTACTTGCATCTTCAATTTTTTCATATGCATTTCCTCAACTAGAAGTCTAATATTTGATATAATTTTCCCTTCTGCAGTTTCGCTTCGTTGTAATGGGAAATATGTTCTGCACGGAACTGAGGATCCATCGGAGATTTGATTTAAAAGGTTCGTCGTTTGGACGATCATCAGACAAGATAGAAATTGACGAAAATACAACACTAAAAGATTTGGATCTGAACTATTGCTTCTACTTGGAGCCGTCTTGGCGGGAGTCTTTATTAAAGTAAGCTGTAGTTACAACGAATTTTCTTTTGCATCTGGGTTTCTTATACACAGTTGAAAAAATATTATTGAAAGAGGTCAATTTTCAGTTTCTCAAAGGATTTGTTCTTGACTTCTATCGAAAGATACCCAAGTACAATAAAAAATATTAGGATAAAAAGAAGAAACTTATTACAACGTATATATGAGAACAGGAAGATAAGATATTCTTCTTGGACAAGGTAACAACAGAAAACGTGTATATCTTCTGTTTAGTACATTACTGGTGTCTGAAGCAAGCTGCCAAACCCTTGGATCATATTGAGCTATGAATATGTAAATATATGTGTGTAGTCTATGTCTCCAATAAAATATGCTGCTATTGAAAACAGTAACTATCGATGTCGAAATTTTGTTTGATATTGGCTGTCCAAATTTTTATGAAGCATCCAGCATGCATACAAATATTTTTGTAATTGGCATAATATACTGTAACCATGCATCCTGATATAAAATGGAAGACATTTTCTAATGCACTGCAAATACAGAATATTTCATCCTAATCCCATACTTTTGTGCAGGCAGATTGAAATAGACAGCAAATTTTTAGAAGCACGGCACATTATGGATTACAGCCTTCTTCTTGGTGTTCACTATCGAGCTCCACAGCATCTGCGTCCTCTCATATCATACAATCAACGTAGAAGTGTGGATGGGTTAGCAATACTTGCAGAGGAAGGTAAGTCGATTGCTTTTTCTAATGCAATATATAAGCATGAATGAACCGATCAACTTAAAAACTGTGATATGCTAACGATGATTTCATAGATCCTCTGGAGGATGAAGCATCCTATCCACAAGGCCTTGTTCTAGTTCCTAGAGGAGCAGATGATAACAGTGTTGTTGTGGGCTCACATGTGAGGGGTAGTCGCTTGCGGGCTTCATCTGCTGGTGATGAGGAGGTGGATCTACTTCTACCTGGTACAGCAAGGTGTGGTTGCTTAATTATTTTGCCTCAGTCCATTAATCTTTATGTTAAATAACTCAGGTTAGCTAGACTGTTTGAGAGTCCTGTTGTTCACAGCATATGCAGGTTAGATCAAAGGACAAAACTTACATACAATTCTTTAGGTGTTGGTATTATTTTTCAATCAGAATTCAAGTTTCACCTAAGTGACATATGTCTTAAAATTTTGTATTGAACGATTCTTTAGATGATCAAAGTGAAAGTTTAATTCTGATAGGAAAACAGCATAAATAACGCTACGAGACTGTATCTAAGTTTAACACAAATTAAATGGAATGTGGTCGAAACTGTTCAGTATAGAAGTGAGATCATAATTTGGTTATTTATTTTCTTCAAATTGTCATATGTGTTACTTACCGTTATAATGTGGACTATTCTACTAATTCGAGGCACTTTATTCAGGATTTTAATGATTATGATAATTCCTTTACACTATAATTGTATCATCGCAACATGTAGTGTATACTGATATGCATATTTTCTCTTTCTTTCCAATGTTTAAGCAGACTCCAAATCCAGCTTGGTGTGAACATGCCTTCAAGGGCAGAGCAGATTTCAGGAAAACAAGAACAACAAAAGTTCCAGGAGGTGTACGATGTGGTGCTGTACCTGGGTATCATTGATATATTGCAGGACTATAACATGACCAAGAAGATTGAACATGCTTATAAATCTCTTCAGTTTGATCCATTGTCTATATCAGCTGTGGACCCTACATTCTACTCTCGTCGTTTCCTGGAGTTTATTCAGAAAGTGTTTCCACCAAATGCAATGGCAGGTTAATAAATGAGATTTGGGAGTTATAACCACTCAAAGTAAATATACATAAACAATTGTTGAAGTATTCAATAATTGTTATATAATTTTATTTTTTTTATTTTGTTTAATTTAAAGAAGATAAATCTAAAATATACTTTATGTTAAGAAGATCATTATTCTAAAGGTCTAGCATTTGATAAGTTTGATTTGATTTTTTTTACAAGTATGTAGACTAATATGAGAAGATATCTTAATGAATAGAGGCAAGGTATAATGCCAACCACGCCTACATTAACCGGATACTGGTTCATAACTTTATAATTTTTCTTCAAATTTATTCCTTTCAGTATATATAATAATTGAATATGGTCTTGACTTAATTATCTTTTTAATCAATATCTTAGCTTTTTATTAACATTGGTTCTAGTTTAACTTTTCACTCAATACTTACTTATCACTTCTTTTTAAATCTTGTTTAGATAATTGATATGAATTTATTTTTGACACTCTTTTTACCTATATTTGTTTAACTATATTTGTTGAGAAATTATTGTTCTTTCTCTATTTATTTTGACTTTAAATTTGATCATATTTTAGAGACTCATTTTACTTATTCTCTAATTTAGTCTTCTTTTTATTTTGACTTTTTTTTTTATCTCCGAAACTTCATCTCACTTATGTTCTCTATTTCCCACAATTTAAAATAGAGAATGAAGTTGGACATTTTAAATATGGAATTGAGTGTCCTAGCTATTAGGTCAAACACTTGACCATTCTAACTAAAACATGAAATATCCTTTCATATGAGTCAAGAATATACACAAACATATATTTATATGTTGTAGAATCTTAAAAGAACTCCCTTTATTATTAAAATAGAAACTTTTTACATTAGTTATTTTAGGTATTGTTGGAAAACTTGCTATTTATATTTACAAGAATATTAACAACAATCAAACTCTCTAAATCTACAAGAAAAACCAAAAAAAAAGTTCAAATGTCAAAACCTACAAAAAAAATTATAAATGAGGATTCAAGAAAGTAAAAGGCTACAAATTGAAATGAATGGATATTTAAGTAGATATAAAATAAAAAGGAGTGCATAAGAGATTAAAAGTGAACTATAATTGAAGTAGGAACCATAAGAATGAAAGTAGTTGAAGAGCGAAGAATCTAACCTTGTAATGTTGAATTAAAAATGGAGTGATGGTTGAAATAATAAAAGAGTCAAGTTCAAGAGGAGATATTATGGCCGGGAAGAAGAAAAGTGATATTGTTATATGTGAGAGATATTTGTGAAAATGTGAAAAACGGAAAAATGAGGAAAGAAATAGGTGAGAATGTGACACAAATAAGTTTAAATAAATAACTTTAACATAAATTATATCAATTATATTTTGAATCATATGTAATATATACATATTACATTTACTATAACCAGTATGTTGACTAATTATTATTAGTTAGTGCTATAACCAACCAATGTCATATGCACATATTTCATTAGTAGAAAATACATCTGATATAATATGGTATATATTGCATTAATTGATTTTACTAGTAACCAATATAATAAATACTAAAGTAATTGTGAAACTATCACTACATTTACTTTTACATCATTTTCATGTCATTTTGTCAATGTAAAGTTGCCTTTTTTTTTTAAAGTACTAGATGTTCAACCTATATATAAGATGGTGGACAAAAATTAGCAATAATATTGTCTATTTTTAGCATGTCACATCTTTATAGTGTGTTTGAATGTAAAAAGTTTAGAAGGTAATTTATTTTTATAGAAATTACAAAATATTTTATAATAAAATAAATTATTTGGATATAAGATTTTAAAACAAATCAAAATTCTAGAAAATTATGAGTAATTTAACTACTTAAAAATGTAGAATTTCAAATTAATAAAAGTAAAAATTTGAAATTTAAATCATTTTCTTTAGTATTTCAATATATATATATATATATATATATATATATATATATATATTCAAAACTCTTGAGTTGGATGTTTATGCTTCGTGTGCATGGTTCAATAACGCTTTGATAAGTTTCATTGGAAAATATTTTGAAAGTTGTAGACTTGAGGTTAAATAATTTAGGGATTTTATATTAAACATGATATTTGGTGTCTTGATATTTTTATAATGTTTATTCTTCGTGCAAATATTATTTTAAAAGAACTATAAGGGACTATATTTTTACATGACGGTTTATGTTTTTTCCACTAAAAAATTAATGCTTAAGTAAATTAATAATGTGAATGGAAGAGTCAATATAAAATACATTGAAAGCTTTAAAATTATTATGATAAACTCATGAAATTCAACCTCATTGATATTTTTTATAAATTATTTTATATGTTGTGTCTTTTAGGAAAAAATATATATATTTTTTATCTAGTTTGTTTTTCTAAAGTCAATGTAGTTAGTCTCTCTAATTTAATGTTGATTTAAAGTTTTTAAGTTCTAACTAGTAAATATAATTGTTTAGCTAATAAAAATAAATGTAAAGACAACTAGAACTTGATTTATCAATTATACTATTGCTGTGCTTGCCAAGAAGTTAATAAATAACAACAATCCGACATTAAAAAGAAAGAAAACAAAATAAAGTTTGTCTTAAGGAGATGAGGTAAGTGGTTAAATTATATATTATGAACATGAGCGCCCCATCTCATGCGTGGCTGAAGGTCCAAGTAGGTAAAGTAACTACTTTAGACCTCAAGGTCTCAAAGGTTTCAAAAAAATTTAATATGCTTTAGGCCTCAAAATCACAAAGGCTTAAAAAAAATTTAATATGCTTAAGGCCTCAAAAAAATTTAATACTCACATATTATTATAAAATAAAAAATATTTAATTTTAAAATTATACTAACAAAAATTTAATTAAAAATATAATTATTTTAACTGGCTTTAAGTTTACATTGATGCTATAAATATTATTTAATGACTTTAAATTTATATTGGTACTATAAATACTATTTAATGAATAATATTATTGAAACTTTCTTATAATAAATTAATAATATTTTTAAAAAAATTTGAACAGCCAAGGAATCTTTCCTATCAAAACTTTCTAATTTATCTCTTCCCTATCATTGTCTTTCACTTCTCTTCTTCTTTCTTTACTTATCTCCTTTATTTTTCTGTCTCTTTGTTTCTTCCATAATATTATTTCAACTTGTTTTCAATTTCAAATTTCTTTGATTTCATATTCATCATTTTATACTGTGTATTTATGGGCGTGTCTTTACTTAGAGACTTTGAACAGTAGATTGATTGAAGAAGAGTTTGTGTTCACTTTAACTCCTTTTAAATGCATCAATATTAGGTAACAATAGTATGAGATTGATCAATTGATCTCAATTTTTTTATTTTATTTTTTATTATTGTTTAATTAATCTTAAAATAATTTGTGAGATTGATCAATTAATCTTAATCATAATAGGAGATTTGACACTCTACAATCAAGCTTATTGTCTTGACAATCAGGTTTTATTTTTTTTTAACTTAAACTTATTTTATATACTTATAAGTTATATATATTATAATTTTTAATTTTATATAAAAATATACAAATATGACAACTAGAAAATTTGAATCAAGTTATTTAAAAATAAAAAAAAAGAGTTCAACTTTTTTGTTGAATAACAAAAAGAAAATATGGATAAATTTATAAAAATAAACAAAAAAATGAATTAAAAAATACAGATGAGTCTTATTTGAATAAAGAACATAACAATATAAATTTAGGTGAAGATAACAATATATATATATATATATATATATATATATATATATATATATATATATATATATATATATATATATATATAGGTTGAACACAATAATAAAGTAGTCAACGAAGATAATAATTTTGATTTTCAAACTCAGGATAATAATTTTGATTCTCAAACTCATAACAGTAATTCTAATTCATAAACCAATTTACATTCTTAATTATATAAAAGGAACTTTTTTTTTAAATACATATATAACATATAGAATAAGGTTAACAACTCTAGTATAGATTTAAGATCAACAATGTCTCAACAAAGATTAAAGAGATTAACTTTATTGTCTATTGAAAAATATTTTTTAAATAAAATTAATTATAATAATTTAATAGATAATTTTGCATCACAAAAAACTCAAAAAATAATTTTTAAATAAAAATATCATAATTTTAATTATTTTATTAATTTAAAAAAGGTCTATTTTTTTTATTTGCTTTAGAACTCTTAAAATCTTGAGCCACCACTGCATCTTAATGTGTTTAACACCAGAGTTAAATGAGAGTTAAATGAGTTAGACTAAGTTAGATTCTAATTTAAACCATCTTTTTGAATTTTAATTTAACCATTATTTTTTTAGGGTTTTCCGTGATGAGCCTATTACCAATTCTGAGAATTATTAACGTTTATAAATTTAGAATTTATTAGTACTACCAGTATAATTTTTATTACCCGAATAAAATTTGCATATAATGGTTTTTTTACAATTTCATTTTACTAGAATTCAATATAGTTTGTTAACTATCTATTACGAGCATTAATCAAAAAAACTTCTATATATGTGTACACACATATATATATATATATATATATATATATGATAATTGTGATTAGATGATAAATATATCTACATTATTTATTCTTGAATTTATATGTAATTCAATAATTGTACGTGAGCATTTTATACTTTTAAAGAAAGTCTGTAGTCTTTTTAAAACGATAAATTGTTGAGTTCTTTTAATTATTCTAGAGAATAATTAATGAAGATTATATAAATTTAATATATTAATGTAGTGAATTATATATTTTATGGGAATGATGTACCTAACAGAAAATTGTGTTTAACCATGTGAGAACATTTGTTAAAACAACCATAATATCAAGAGAGGCATTAGCATTATCCAGTAAACTGAAAGATACAATAGTAGTAGAAAAAAAAAATGTGGGAAGACATCTTCATCCAAAATAAAATGAGTCATAAATACTAATCTTAAAAGCAGCACATGGAAGGAAACATTTTTGGTTTAAAATATGTAATGAAGGAGGAGAATCGACCTCTTAACCAATGTCAACAATGGAAGTTTCTTCGTGACATGACATGGGCCATCGGTATTGGTGCCACCCCATTTTGATAGTGACACTTCACCTCTTTTCATCTCTCATATCTTTCTTTCACCTGGGCATAAAAAAGCCACACCTGAACATCCAAATCCATGCACACACTTGCTTCCTTTTCCTCTGTCAACAAATCTATACAATATATAATATTGTATTGGCGAGTTATGTTACATTTAAGGGTTTAAATGTGTTGATATTAGAAATGAATTTGGTAACATTTTTAGTTTGTAAGGATTAGAATCTATTTTTCTACCAGGTGAGTTGCTGCAGATGTCTACAAACAAAAGACTTGAATAAGGGAGACGATGACAAATTTTGTATAGGTGAAACAAATTAACTTAGATAAATGCTTTTGAAATTGATTCTTTCGACATTGAAGGAAGTCAAACCTTTTACAGTGAAAGATAAAAAAGATAGCAATTAGCCCATTCTGTGATGAGTTTGAAGATTTAAAAAATGACTCAAAGCAGTGTTGCAAGTGATAAGATAGAAAGCTAGAATTTCCGATAATTTTTTTCAGCAATTTATGTTTTGTTATTGTTACCCTTTTAACGTTAGTTAAATTAGTTTTAAGCCAATTCAATACTTCATTGATATTACTAAATTTATTTTTAATAGTATAAATAGAAGGATGTGAGTTTTAATTTCTTCCTCAGTGTCCCATTAGGTTATTAGAAATCAAACTCGGTAATTTCGGTTTTGATATAATTATTGTGAGATCACATGCTTGTTACTAGACTAAAAATTATAATTATTAATCATGAAATAATGTTTTTTTTATTAAATAGTGTTTGATTTATACTATAGGATTGATGCAACTTGTAACATTTTTTTCTCAATAATTATTTCATTAAAAATTAACTTTTTTTAATTAAGACTTGATCTACTTAACCTATATCACAGAACAATTATACTATCTATAAGATACAGATCATCTTTAATTTTAAAATACAAATTATTATAAATTGGTAGATAATATATAGTTCTTCTATATTTATTAAGACTATGGTCATTTAAGGGAAACTTTCAATAGATTTTGAAATTAGGAATGAAAGAAAAGTTTATTATATCATTTTTTAAATTTAAGAGTATTGACTTATAATTTAAGAATAAATTATTTTGTGACCATTTTTATATTTTATATTTTTAGATAATATGTTAGTTTATTAGTATTTCTTTGTCTCTTTTTGAATGATATTATGAAAAAATAATTTGAATTTAATTTTTAATGTTAGAAAATTAAATTATTTTCTTTATTATATTGACTAAGTTTTGTTAAGTCATATGCTAGATATTAGGAAAAATATGATTATATAAATGCATGCATAATAACTTTTTAATGATGTGCTAAATAAATAAACTCAAATACTACACAAATGAATATGAATTTTTTTAATATTATATTTTCAAAGCATATTAAGGCATCGTAATTTTAACAGTTTCGTTAAGCTATTTTCGAATAAGTCAATTTTTATTTAGTTGAAATAATTTCCTTTTCAAAATTTAAGTTCGAATAAACACGAGTTATAAAGTGTTATGTAAGAACATGGAGAACCATTAATTTTATTTTATATATTGAATAATGGATTTTATAATGTATTTTGACAATTTGATATTTCTCATGTATCTCTAATTAATATCTACGAATATTATTTATGGATTTTTTATTTTACTTATTTAATATTGAATTGTTTAAAACTTTTACTAACTCAAGAATTTTGACCGCTACAATTAAGTATTGAACAAAGTCATTGGCCACTCCTTCAACAATTCAAACCGAAAAAAAAACAAATCACCATGGAATAAATCAATATTAGTATTAATGACTAATACTTTATTTAGTATTTAATTTAGCTGAATGCCTAATGCTTAAACTCCATCACTGTTTAAGCTTAAGCGATTCCCAACATGTTGATCTGTACATTCGGTAGAAATGACTAAAGAAGTCCAACGTTATAACACGTTTGTGTTTTCACGTTTAATTTTGTTTGTACGAATTCTAAAATCACATATATTACATAAAAAAAAAAAAAACACAGCAATTTATTAGTTGGTGCAGAAGTAGATATGAATCTGAGTTATAAAATACCGAGTTTGCAGATTTGACAGATGGGAGGAGCACGCCTGCATCAAAAAGAGAAAGAAACAAGATAATGATAGATTGTGAAATACGTGGGGAGATCTACAACCAAATTACTTAAGAACAAGGCATCAATTATGACAGTGCATGGATTTATGTAATAGTTTTACAGTGCGTCAAAATTTGAATTTCAAGAAGAATGAAGGGCATCAATAATGGTTTGCAAAAAGTGATTTTGAGCCATGTAAAAACAAAGGGAAAAAGGAGGGAATTGAAAATGGCTTCCGAGGAATGATTATGAATGGTGTTTGAATCGCAGCATCATCGGGTTGAGATTAAACCACACCAATCAGTAGCCTGCACGTGGGGACAAGCAGTCCCTCGCATGAAGTTGGGAACTAAAAATATTACATCATTCACTTCTACAAACTCCTACATCACACAAACATTTGTATCACAAAACAGAAAAGAAAAGAATAAATACGGTGGTGTGGGGTGTGTGTGAGCTTAGGATAGGTGGCTGTGCCTGAACTCAGAGCCAAAGGGTGGCCGTTTTCCTTTTCTTTTATCTTCTTTCTTACCTTCTCTCTCTCTTTACACACCAAATAAATCAAAGGGGTTGCCCCATTGCTCTTCCTTACAGCTTAGCCTTGCCTACCCCAACCTCCTTAGCCTTTTCTCTCTCTTTCTTTCCACTTTCTCTTGCCCTTTTACTGTACTTTTTGAGCCACACGTACCACATTCATCGGAGGAGGAGAGAATGAGTTCATCCTCGGGTCAGAGCAGTGGCTATGATCTCTCTTTCAAGATCTTGTTGATCGGAGATTCTGGGGTGGGAAAAAGTAGCCTGCTTGTCAGCTTCATTTCAAGTTCTGTTGAAGATCTTTCCCCCACCATTGGTAATTCATTCATCACATTCAACCCTTCTTTTCTTCTTTACTTCTGTTGTTTCTATCGTTAACCTTTGCATGCTTGGGATTTGGGTGTCACACTTCTTATACATTGTTTGCAACCAAATGGTTCCTCATTCTTGTCGATCTATTGTTTACAGTAGCACTGTTGAAGTTTCGAGTGTTAAATTTACGATTTTTCGGTTTAAAAGCTGCTTTACATTTCGGGCTCATCCAATTTCGATCAGTTATTCTGTATTTTCCTATGCTTTCGTGATTGAATCTGGTGGCCTTCGGTTATTGTCTCTGCGTATTACTTGAGTAGGATTTAACTGCTTTTGGTTCTTTTAGCTACTTGAATTAACTAGCAATTGAATCGGTCACGAGTTGTTTGTCTGACTTTTAGTTTTGATATGATCTAATGTTGTTCCTATGATATGCAGGTGTTGATTTTAAGATCAAAACGCTCACAGTAGGTGGCAAGAGATTGAAATTAACGATTTGGGATACTGGTAATATAGAGTCAAATCTTTTGCTTTCAGTTCTTGAAATTATACCATTTGTTCAATCCAAGCAGCTTTTGGTTAGAACAGATAGAATGAAATGCCTTTCACAGTGTTTTGTTTATTTGTTGCCCAATATGACTAACTTAAGTGATCTATTGACTTAAATAACATCATATCTATTGCAGCTGGGCAGGAAAGGTTCAGGACTCTAACCAGCTCTTACTATAGAAAAGCACAAGGAATCATTCTCGGTATGCACAATTTATTAATGCACATAACTACAAGAATGTAGGATTATTAGAATCATCCACATGAGAAAATTTTCTGGAATATCTCTATGGAGAAATTTGTCTTTTCAACTAGTATTGAACTCTGTTTTAACATTATGCTTTGATAGATACCCTGGATACTTTTTTATCTAAGAGTGATGTCTGGTAAAGATGGACTAAAATGAAGCAATTATAAGATTTATTCCGAACGTTGGTTTCAGGGTATGCTCGATGTTTTTGATTAAATGTTTATACTTCATAGTAAATAAATTCTGATTTTACTTTTATCAATTACTAGATAGGTTTTACACTTGCAACTAGGGAAACAAGGCCTTTCTCAAGGACACCCGCTGTTGTTTAATCTTTTTAGTAGTAACATGATTCTTCTTTCATGTTTCCTTTTTAGTAAAGAATTTCGCAAGTGTATTTTCTTGGGTCTTTAAGCTGGACCTTCTGAAACCATAACTTTGTAATATTTAGAGTGGATAAAGTATGTGTTTGACTATTTGCTAGTTAACATTCTTTAAATTTTAATGATTTCTATTTATAGAGTGCTTCGTTTTCTTCACTTCTAGTTTATGATGTGACAAGGCGAGAAACCTTTACAAACTTATCAGAAGTGTGGTCTAAGGAAGTGGAACTCTACTCAACTAATCAGGATTGCGTGAAGATGCTTGTTGGAAATAAAGTTGATAAAGTAAGTTTTTTGCTCAAGTATATGATAAAAGCGAATGAGTTTGCTATTGTCATGAATGCTCTAGTCTTATCTGTCTTAGGAAAGTGAAGCAGAATTCAAGTTTTGTCTGTCCATTTGAAGCAAATTAAGACCATGTCCAAATCCAACTTACTTATGGTAGATACAATTCCACATGCATTTTGCTCACTCCACTGCTCCATACTATTCTGCCACTAGTTCATGATTATCTATCTGATGACATTCATTAGAAAACTGGATCCCTGCATTATCAATAGAGCCCCATTTATACATAGTGTTCTTGATGTCATAACACTTTCACTACATAGCCATGTAGCATTTGTTTATGAACTCAATGCCAATTCAGTGAATTATGAATATCTTTATAATTACATGCATGCATTTTATGTGGCACTGTCATATGGAACCTACCATATCGTCAAAGCAACCGAGTTAAGCCTGTGATTAACAATTTAGTGGACCATCTGAAACTATTGAAGAGCCATGTGGAGATTAATGAGCTAATACTCTGACATTGGTTAAGATCATAACATGCTTAAATTTATGAAATAAAAAGAAAGGCTCCAACTTTATAGGATTCCTTGGATGACTCGTCTAAGATCTTCACATGATAGGCGAAACTGTTCCCTTATTGTATTCAGTTCATTAATTTGTGTCACGGTTTATTTCTCAATTTCTAGGATACTGAAAGGGCTGTGAGCAGAGAAGAGGGTTTATCCCTTGCCAAAGAATTGGGGTGTTTGCTTCTTGAATGTAGTGCTAAAACTCGGGAAAATGTGGAGCAGTGCTTTGAGGAACTTGCTCTAAAGGTACAGTATTAGAAGTTTGGTTCAATGCTATTTCTATCTTGTTCAAAAAAACGCTAAATACTTGGAAGATGTATGCCAAGGGATGATATTTTGAATGAGTGAATTGTTTGGTGTATTTTGTTTTTCCTGCTAATACAAATTTGGCACCGTTTTGTAGATAATGGAAGCCCCCAGTCTTTTGGAAGAAGGATCAACAGCAGTTAAAAGGAATGTTTTAAAACAGAAACAAGAGCCCCAAGCTTCCCAAAATAGTGGTTGTTGCTCTTGAAAATGATACCCTGTGGAGTGAACGTTGAGTCTAAACTAGCACATCTTGGACAAATCTTGTATATGTAAGCTTCCTCCCTAGTTTCTTACTTTGTCTTTTGGTTGTTTAATTATTTGTACTACCGGAGTGGGGAAATTGGCAACAGTGGCACCTATTAGCTTGTGTAAATTTGTTTGCCTTTGAATCACTATCATTTGACAATTCTCATATTACAACTGCCGTTTCATGAAATTCTCTGTTGTGCAAACTACACCTAATTAACCTCGTTGAAAGGCAAACGAAAGCAATCTAAAACTAGAATTTTATTTTACTCAAAATACTACTATTTGAAGCTCTACTTAGCATAACCTATACTTTTGAATATTGACACAGCAATGTAGGAACATGACTGTAAGCCTTGTGAACCGAGTAATGAATGTTTACTTGTGCGATAGTGAACTCACAAACTTGTACAAACTATACAGATGGCTTATACAACGCAGCCCCACTTACAGTTTTTTTTTTTTCTCGTTTAAGCTCATTTAGTTCACTATTTTATCAGTACAGGTTTCAGAACATGTAGTGCAGATATCATTACAAATTTGTATGCAACTTTTTTGTTGTATAAAATATAAGGTGTGGCTGCCAAATTCCTCGAAAACAATAGTGTCGGTGTCCCTACTTCTACCTTTCTTTGAAATATTTTATTGCACTCCAGAATTTAAGTGCCTTGCCACCAAAATATCTGTACCCATAATTAGTCTGAGTAGGCAAAATGAAACTGCTTTTTTTCCCCTAAACATGTGTCTAGCTACATCGTATTTATTAGATCCTTGGATAAGTCTTTCACAAATGTGGGAGAAGTAGCAAGATCCTAGTAAAAGTAGAGCATGCATTAGGATCATGACCTCATAATTAATAATAGAGTTGAATTGAAATAAAAGGAACCAAACAATAAAATATAAAAAATTGAATCAAATGAACTTGAATTGAAATCATCGATAATTTCTATATTTTTTCATCAAGAAACAATATTTTTTATGTATTTATATTATGCACGCTTCTATGTCTAATATGGAATGTATTTGTACTACGGAAAAGGATTTAGGATTTATTATTCATTTTATCCTTTGGTATATTGTTCATTTTACACTTTATTCTTCCCTTATTTATTTTATTTTCTTTCTTATATTTTAACATATTAATACGCCTTTCAATTAAGTAAATTTGTATTTTAATTTTCTACTAATAGTAATAAAAATTCACTTTGAAATAAAAATTCATCTTCACTTACCGAAAAACGAGTATATCCGTAATCATACACAATTACTTGTCTCTTTACTTTTTCAAATATTAATCAAATATTCTTTTTTCTAAGAAATAAAAATCTCAAAGTAAAGAAAACTTTCAATGTCAAAATAATATATATTTTTTTTCAATATTAGATATGAAAAAAGAAAGTATTACAAATAACAATAAGATAAAAGTCAAATAATTATAGAAAAAAATAAAAATAATTAAATGTATAATAAGTTACAAAATCAAAATAAGTTAATATAAATTTGTTAGATTGTGGATTTTAGTAATTAAACATGAGAGGACTACGAAGATAAAGATAAGTATTGAAATGGATACGAGGACAAAATAAGTCAATATAAAAATTCTTCATCAAAATCGAATAAGTTTAAAAAATACCTAAAAATGACTTCATTTACCATTTCTATTCTTATTTATCTCTTAACCGTTAACTATTGTAACTATTAAATAGGAATATACTTGAAGACAAAATAATTCAAAAAAATTACTTCATATCATCAATTGCTTTAGATAAGAAAAGAAAACTAAAACATCTAAAAATACGAAAAAATGTCAACATATGTTAGTCTAAATTGTACTCAAGTTATATCAAACTTTGTTATCAATGATTTGACCAAGTTACTCAATATAGATATTAATAACAGACGAATTCCTTAAATACCTGTATCCACGACAAGCTAACTAAAAAAGTAAAAGGAGAAGATAATAAATATCAACTTAAGTGAGAGAATCAAGTAGACTACAAACTAAATTTTGAAAGTAAACCAAATGATTTCTTCCATTTTAAAAGCATAAAATTTATTTATCTTAATTAATTTATTAAGTAAAAATTGGTAACATGTAAATTATATCATGTGTGCATGAGTAGGTGAATCCATGTTTTGATGGGGCTATTTAATACCTAAACAATATTGTGTTGACGTTCACCTTCGAAGCAACACCAGTTTTAACGCCTTGCATGTTTTGTTTCTACTTTCTAACAAGAAATGCCCCTCAACCAAACATGTAACTTTAAGTAGCAAACTTTGTGATGTTCCATGTCCAAATTTCAAAAATTTTAAAAAGCTGGTGTTCATATATTCTCACCTAACTGTTAAGAAATTGCTAAGGTCTGTCTCAAACCAAACATCTTGCAAACTAATTTACAGCGAAATAGAAATGCTGTCAAATCCACCCTCCAACCAAAAATAATTATATGAAACTCAAATAAGAATTACTTATATAAAGTACTTATCAATAAGAATAGTATTTTAATATAAATCTCATAAACATGAATATGCTAAAATTGATAAGAGTTTCTTCTATAACTTGCTCTTTTCAATTTTAAAGAATTAAGTTGTAGAACTTATGTTAAAAAAAGTCAAATAACAACTTTTATTGAAGTGCTCTTAATATATTCACATTTCATATTTTCTATTAGCAAATAAAGATATTAATATAAACTTAGGTAGGTATATCTACACAGCACTTGTTGATGGTATTATAGTTCTTCAATTAGAAAAAATATTTTTGATGAACCAAAGTTAGAAACGATATTTACGTTGGATGAAAATGAGAGGAAATGATAAAAATTAGTCATAAACATACTTTCTTATTTGCAGACTATCATAGAATTAATTTTTGTTTTGAAACGACTTAAATATGATTTTAGTTTCTATAGAATTAATAAGTTTTTGATTTTGTTCTTATAAAAAATTTCATTGTTTTTTCACTCCTATAAAATTTCAAAGCATTATTTTTAATATTTTTAAAATGTGTAACTTTTGGTTTTATTTCTTATAAAATATTTTCTTTGAATTTCATCTTCAAAGCACTATTTTTAGAGCCTAATTTTCCTTTTAAGATAAAGAAATAACATTTAATTTACAAAATTTAAAACATTTTTTAGAGATAACATATTGTCATTATATTTCAATAATAGAATGGCGACTTCACCTTTTATTCAACACAAACACGTTAGAAGGATTATAAATTCTTTAAGTTTTTTTAATTCTATAAAAGAAAAAAATTTATTGATATAGCCGCCTTTATTATGACTAGCGAAAATACATGGTTTTTGCGTATGTGTATTTATTTTTTATTACATTAAAAATACATAATTTTTTTATTTTTTTATTTTATTATATTTATAAATAATTAATTAAAAAATAAAAAAATTATCCACAATTTAATATATATATATATATATAGAGAGAGAGAGAGAGAGAGAGAGAGAGAGAGAGAGACACATATAATTTTATTCGAGATCTAGAAAAAGAAAAAAAAAACTTGTTGAAATATACACTTAACTGAAGCATTGTTTGCAGAAACATGAAACAACAGAAACGAGTAAACATTAATTTAATTAATTAACTTAACTAGAAGCAATCAAGTAAGTATTGATGGCTGGCCAAGCCCTACAATTTTTTTTCCTGAAACAACTTCATTTATTACTTTTGATGACTCAAGATCCATGAGTTAGGAAGTTAGCCAATGGCTTTGCTTCCCATTGGGTCTTTCGTTTTCTGCTATCAGTTTGATGCAACTTATCTTTCAACCACATTCATACCTGCAGCTTTATTCTCCTTTGCTTTAATCTTCCTCCCACTCTCTCTCTCTCTCTCTCTCTTTCAATTTTCTCACGTGCATGACGGTGGAACATGTGAAATAAAAAAAGAAGCATCATGTATGAACTATCAAGAACCAAAAAATGGAACGATAATTAAAATAAAAGAAATCAAGAAATTGCCAATATCGACACCCCACTAATTGAATAAATTCAAATTTAATAGTGTACATACCACTGAATGAATGAATGTAAAGAATGAACAGTTGTTTACATAGCTAAATGTAAAAGAAAAAATAAAATAAAGAAGGTTAACAGTAAAGACAGACTTGAGCTTTTAGTAATGGCAATCCACCAAAGAAGTTGCGGAGAAGACAATGACTTTTTCTTTGGACTGAAAAGGAAACAAGTTGGATTCTCTGTGATGATCATCCTCAGGTGCCGGAAGATTCAAGTCCAAGTTCAAAACATCTTTGTGTTTCTTGGTTTCTGGAATTTCAGGGCTTCCACTTGTAGCTGCACTCAGAAAATTTCTGTGCCTTCTCATGTGCCCCCCCAAGGCTTGCCCAGATGAGAACTCTGCCCCACATATGGAACACTCATGAACCTTAGATTTAGCATTAATAGTACTACTCCTACCATTATTGCTGCTATTATACAAAAACGTTGATAATTGTAAGCTGAGGGTGGTGCTTGTGGGGTCACAATAATCATCATGATTATTATTACTATTATTATCTCCAAAAGCAGTAACTGGTCCTTGCTTTTCTTCTGCACCAGCCTTGGAAAATCTCTTGTGGCTGGCTCTGTGGCCCCCAAGGGCTTGAAACGAAGGGAAGCATCGGTTACAAGTCTTGCACTCGTAAACATATAGCCCCGGTTCCTTGTTGTGTGAGGGTTTTGGAGTGTTATGGCCCTGAGCCAAGAGAATCAAACAATTGGCCAAGTCTTCATCCTCTTCGTTCCTTAACTCATTTGAGGTTGTTGGAGGATCACAACCTGCGGAATTGTCAGCGGTGGAACATGTTGACATGGCTAACCTAAGTGGGGATGGAAGCCTTTGACGCTTTGTGCGCTTGCCCTTGATGATTTGCATGTGTTCCTCTTGCATTTGCATGGTGAAGGAGATAATGTTATGGATAGAAAGAGAGATAGAAATAGAATAAGTGAATGGAAGAAGAGCAATGAAGAGAGTGGGAGTTAATATTAAGAATGGAAGATCTTAGAGGGTACTAATAGTAACGTGTTTTGGGTTTGCCAGAGTTGCGTTTCCAAACTTGGAAGTCTTATATTACAGATGTGAAGTGTAGAGAGAGGGAGAAAAAAAGATGCAATGTTAAGCATGAAGAGGCTAGGAAACGAGTGAGATTCGGTTGGCTTTGAAGCAAACCCATTACTTTTTCGCAACGATTCCTTTCTGGAGGATTGCTTTGCAAGCCTGGAACCACACACATTTTCCAAACTTTCACCATCTTTTATTAGCTTTTCCTTCAACTAATTCATTGAGTTTATATTTGCTTTCCTTCTTAATTTTTAGCTTCCTTTACTTCAACCTCTGCAGCTTAATTTAACTAAATCTAATCCCATTTTAACTAACAACCAACCGCTTCCAAGTGTTGGATTGTTCTTATGGGTTAAACACAATCTTAATTAAGAGTTGATTATGCCATGTTATCTTCCAACAATTTAATTATAACTCGATCTCCAGCTATATGTGCCACGATATTAGTGATTGATGCTACTAAACTGTACACGTGTATATTCTTGCTAATAATTAGTTCATGTGCTGTTGACCTAAACATTTCTTTCTGTACAAATTGATCACAGGACAGTCAACAATATAATCAAGCCAGCATACACATGATCGAGAATGATTGGTATGTATAAATAAGTTTAGAGTAGCATATAAATTACAATCAATTTCATGTTCTAATTTTTTTTTTATCAAATGGTTTTTCTTTGTTTAAAAAACTAAAGAACTAGAAGTTCATATAATTATCTCAATTTTAAATTTTTATGTTCATTTTACTGATATATCTTAAAATCAACATAAATAAATATAAAATTTTTAACATAAGTAAATGCAGACTGTATTAAGTATGTATTTGCTTGTGTCATTAAAAATAGTTATAACGAGAAATTGTGAAACATGGATATTATTTTATTTAATATAACAAAGATATATTAGCATAATTGTTGTTCATAAATCACTAATAGTACATGTTCACGAGATTTTATTTTGATATGCTAATTAAAGTTATGGATGCCAGAGAAAAAAATGTTAGGTTTTTTGATTTTGATCACAGCATGTTTGGTGAAAAAATTGCTTCATGCATGCCACCTTATATTGTAAGTACTAGCTTATATGTAGGAAATTAAAATCAATAGGAAGATTAACCTGAAGGATTAAAAAGACTTTTAGTTGGAGAGAAATATTAAACACTCTTCCATTATTGAATGAAATTATTAAAATTATAAAATTATGTCTGTGTGTCTATATATATATATATATATATATATATATATATATATATATATATATATATATATATATAAATTTTGAAGTTAAATATATTACTGTTTATATTTTTATAGAAGTCAACTAATTTTAATTAGTTTTAAAATATATTAAAAGTATATTTTCTAACATGTTCTTAGTTAAATAGGGGCAGAATTTAGTAAAAAGTAAGAAGGTCAGATAATAAGGATGATGCATATAGCTGCATCTTTGACTAAAAGCAACGTCTCGTTAAACTGAACGTACTTTGAAAGGTGTGTTTCTCCAAGTGTATGTGTATTAAAGCATGTACTTTTGTAAGCCTTAGGATAACTTTTATTGGTGTCTAACATTTTCTTTATCATAAACTAAATTGTTAGTTTAATACGAGGGCTTGTAACCTTTCTTGATTTTGGGTTTTCTCTTGTATCTCTTATTAAAACATAAAACGAATATGCATTATGGCATGTGCCAGTATTATAATTCATATGTTAGGCAACATAATTAATTACTAGTACATATTAAATTTATGTATTTACACAATTTAATAATTCTTCATAAAATACAAGGATTATTTCAATAGTTGATCATTTCATGTTGTCTTTCTAATTATATATATATATATATATATATATATATATATATTAAATATAACATTATGTCATAATGTAACAAGGTAACAATTAAGTTTTAATTTTGTAAAAAAATTTATACAGACTAGATTTACCTTGTAAGAATTTTCAATTCAACGATCGGATGATACTAATTTTATATATAAAATATTCAAGTAACAGTAAATTTTTTATATTAATGTCAAATGATCCTATTTTGAAAGGATTTTGAAAGGAATGTCTGTCCCTATTTAATAACATCATATGATAAACGCTACTATGTTTAGTACTTTATACAATAATCAATGGTATTTTTAATTGCAACCATTATGTTATGTTCTTTAACTTATATTATTAAACTATATTAACAAACCATATGTTTATTTTTTTCATGAAAATGAATGTATTTATCAAACTATTCACAATACAACTTCAGCATAATGATTTAAAAAGTACTTCTTTTTCAACAAAGAATGATATAATTAAATAAAACTATCAATAAATCAGTTAACTCCCCGATTCATTCTAAAATAAAATTCAAATTTGTGATATAATTAATTACAATTAAATAATTTGTTTTTTTTTTTTTTCTGTTGATAGTGTTACATTGAGTATTTGTTTGTATATGGGATCTGAAGTAGCAGTGTATTCAGTTAATACATGGTAACACTGATACTATATATAGTAATAGCTTACATATAATGTATACCAGCAAAGAGAGTTATGCAGAGTCGTAAATTACATCAGTAGTTTAATTTTCTTGACATAAAATTTGTGGTGCAAAGACAAAGTCATACCTAACCTTTATAGCAAATGAGTCTTTTTTAGTAATGCATGGAGAAGTGATGTGTTCCAGAAGAATGATTTTGGGGAAAGAAATGAATGAAGAAAAGTAAAGAATAAGGTAAGGATGGAGTGAGGAGTAGAGATGGAGATTGGTGCGGAGGTGGTGTTGAGGTTCCGTGGTGTAAGGTATAGACAATAGAGTCATATGCGAAGATAAGGAGGGGAAGTTAGATTCTTAGCGTAAGGAATTGTAATGAAGGGCTTATTTGAGAGAGGCACGTAAAGTTCTTCCTCACCAATTCAGCATCACATTTAGGTTTAGGTTTTAGTTTTGCAACTGTTAATGCCTCAAAGCAAAGCATCTTCCTCAACACCTGCATATTATCCATCTTAATATGTAATATATCTCTTCTCATTTATTCTGGATCTAATTATTTTACAATAATATAAAAGAATAATGTCTATATATATAATGTTGCTTAGACTAGAGACAAAGTGGTCACCAGAACACCGTGTAATCAAACAGATCTCATCTTATGCCACACCAACTACATAGTTCTTGAGTTAAACAGACTATAAATACCCATTGATTGTTTTCTGTCTTATGTCAAATTTCCAATGAAAATGTAGTGAGCTTTCTGATATAATAATTTCTTAAGAGAGTTATGATATTATAATTCGGATGAAGTATATCATATCACCACCGAAAATTGAATACATTTCATAATTTTATTATGGTCAATTAAACTAAATATATAAAAAGTTAAAATATCTCTAAAATATTCTACCTTATTTAATTTATTTTTCGCTTGTTAAAAAAAATCACCATAGAAAATATCGATCCTTAGTAATATATATATCCTATGCCAAGTAACTAAACAATAAATAGTTTATTTATAAAAAAAGTGTTATAAAGAATATTTGTCGTGTCCCATATATGCGAACCTTATTTATTTTTGTCCTCTGAAAAAATATGTTTGATTTAGTATCTTATTAATAATTAAAAAATAACAATTTAAAAAATCAATAGCATTGAAATTATGTTTCGAAATGCATTAAAAAAATTAAATGATCTAAAATAATTAAATAAATAGCTATGAAAATGAACAATAAAATATATAGTCAACAGAAACGATGAATAAATAATTTATCCAACATAATATTGATGAAATGGTTTATCCAAATTGTGTTATAATGCCAATTTTCGAGACCAAATAATTAAACAAACATTGTTTGAGTTAAAAAAAATACATAAATTAATCTTAATGCATAAATTGTTGGAAAAATTAGCTTTCTTGTGTCAAGGGAATGACGATAGACAAGTGACTCACTTCTGAAACAAGATACGTTGAATTAGATTATAAATATTTCTGTGTGACCGATTTTTTTTTTAATTTTTCCAAAAAAAAAAAAAGGAGAAAGCCTGAAAAGAATGGAGATAAATGACTATTGACTGACAAAACAAATGAAAAAAATATGAAACCGGATCAACCCATTGTTATTTGTTTGTTATCTAAGAAAGTACAAGTTTAATTGATCCTTAATTTGATTGATGCTGATCTAATAAAAATAAATTGTTACCCTAATAAGTTGATCCTTAATATAGTCCAATCGTTATCTTTATCTTTTGTTTTTATTAACATCTAATAGAAATAGATTTTAAATTATATATTTAATTACTAAAAATATATAATTGTATCTTCTTTCTAATTCACATAAATATCACAATGATTTTTTTATCAGCATCAATATCACAATGATATATGTGTACGTGCATATAAAAAAAAGGTGGGTATCACTGAAATGAAAATTAATTTTTCTAATCATTCATATTTCTATTCATTTTGTAATTATAATATTACTGTCTTCATGCCTTTTTTTAAATTAAAATATTAGTAATTTATCGCTGATAATTTTTTTACTTTTATTTAACTTTTAATTCAGCTATATATTTACCACGAAAATGGAACTAAAAGAAAAAACATATATTTGTAGTATTTTTATGGAATATTTTCGTGTAAGGTATTATACATAATTTTTAAGTAATTTTTTATTTTTCCAAATTAAGACATTCACATTAAATTGTAAGTAACTGATAATATCATTCTTTAAAATAGTAGTGGAAAGGAGTAAAAGGCGATACAGATTAATGTGAATGTGTCTTAATTTGAAAATGAAACAAAAATTGTCAAAAAGATATTATGCAAAAGGCCTTATATGAAAATATTCTATTTTGTTTTCGTCTCCTACATCTATAAACGACACTTTTCTCTCTGTATTTCTAAAAATGCTCAAACGTTAATCTTTAAAGTTATCATCTTGCCTTTTATAGAGGAGTCACAATTTGAAAATTCGAAAATAAAATACAAGGATTTGAATCAATGTTTCAAAATTTGACAACTAAAGCTAAAAGAAAAAATATTTGAAAACTAAAACTTTCATTAACTCCTTTCTGAAAGAGAAAAGAGTCAAATAAAAACAGTTGAGAGGGCTAATTTTGGGCCATGAATATAACATCTGTTATTGAATAAAAATGGTGGATCATGTGAAGGCTTTTTCTTCCATGCACCCCCATAGTTTTTAAAACTATTATTTTACCTCAATTTCTAGATTATCTGTTTTAGAAATCTTCAGGGAACAGTTTTTCAGAATTCTCGAAACATGACTTCTGGAATAAACTTTCTGAAAAAAAAAATTATGAAATAGAACTTTCAGAACATATCTTCTAAAAATATAAAATACATTTTGGAACAAGTTTTTTGAAATAAAACTTTTAGAATAAATTTTCTAAAACATATATGATATCTTTCAAAACGAGATTTATGGAACAAACTTTCTAAAGCATATAAAATACATTTTAAAACAAGGTTTCGACAACAAAATTTATCAAACATATATAATAACTTTAGAAACGAACATTTTTCCAAATCAAGCTCTCTCCTCTTCTTCCTCTCAAAGGTGTAGTGGCGATGGCACAATGTGGGTATTTTTATCTTTTTTCTGTTTGCATGGGATGCAGTTAATAATAAGGGAGTGCAGGAAGAAAAATCCTAGTGTGAATTGCTTTTGTGAGCCCAATAAACAAAAGTGTTACGTCTTGGGCTCAAGTGTTAACATTATCAATGTTTTATAAATATAAAAAATTTAATATACGCCATATTTTATTTTATGTTAATTTAGCCATTTTTGTTTACTTTTTATTGTAAAACTATGATGATGATAATTGGTATAAGAGCAAATGATATTGAAATTTAGAATGACAATCTAGGATCGACTTACAAAATTTATTTAATGTTTTGGAACATATATAATTATTATATATGTTTTGTATGCCCAATATGTTTCTAATATTATGTTTTATGTTTATAATTGTAAATATATATATATATATATATATATATATATATATATATATATATATATATGTTTTTATATAATTTTTTAAGATATTTAATATAAATTCCAATAAACTTATCACACAAAAATTTATGATTAGATTATAATATAACTTTATTTTTTCCATATAGCTTGTTTCCTCATAATAATATATCTTCATCATAGTAGAAAGAACTTTTAATAATAATTGTATTTGACCATTTATGTGTATTATAAAAATGACCTAGATATAGATGTGTAAAAAATATCAATATATATATATATATATATAGAAAATGAGTTTTAAGTTCTTAATATGTTATCACGTCACTTTATAAATTCAACAACTTAATTACATTTTATAATTGGTTTATAAAATAAAATTTATTTCAGTTATATATTGGTTATTGAGAAATGTCCAACACATCTCTGGTATATTAAGTGTGGAAGTTAAAGAGGTAGGATAACAAGTGACATAAAAGATGTAACAAACCCAGCGTATGATAAACTATTAATGACTGTAATGTCATATGTTACAAATCTAACCTTAACTCATTTTATTAAATTAGGTTTTATAAAATTGACTTAGATTTAAATTATACTGTATATGAACATCAACATAATATATCAGAGTCACTAAAAATTTATCTTAGTTGAAATCAAGTATAATATCCACTATTGAGGTCCCTCGATTTTCAACTTAATTTTCTTAGCATATTCTTAATCTAAATAATATATTAAATATCACACATCAATAAATATATATATATATATATATATATATTTAATCTTATTGAACTAATTTTTTATTATTAAATTAGTCTTAATTTTCACTGCCTTAATACATCTCCAAAGACTTTCTGCACACATAATCCATATAACAACTAATCCGACTGAGAATTAGATGTTATATATCCAATTTAAAACATTAAGAAAAGAATTACGATTATGAATTTTTGCTTACAAGTTATTTGTTGGCTTCATTCGCCTCTGTTATGAAATTTCTCTCACTTTCTGACACTCCCAACAAACCAACAGTGATCAGGAGTGTATCATCCGAGTGACTACAACCCTATTGTTCAAAGTACAAAGATATGTCATCTTTGACCCGTAAGAAAGGCACGTGACCCTAAGATCATTCCACATTTTCGTAGAATGAACCTGATCACAAATATAGTCATGATGCTTTCATCGTGTACCATATTTTTCAAATGTAATATGATACATAGATTTCATCTTAAAAGTTACTTATACCTATATAAAAGAAGTTATCAACCATAATTCGAACATTGTGTGACATTAAGGTCTATTGTACACAAACTTTGTCTTACACCATAATTTCACAATAATTAAATAAAAGAGAACTAAGTCCTATATATTAGAGGTAAACTATTACTATTATCTAACCATTCTCTTTAAATATAAGAACAGTTTTTAAATTAGGGCCATTTTAGGTGTTACCGTTTTAGAATTGTTGTTTTTGATTATTAAAAGTACGTGAAGAATGTGTCTTTGCTTGCCGTAATACGTTGTTATCTAGTACTACATATTTTCTACAGAAAGAAAGGCATAGTCATAGGGTGTGAAATGTAAGTCCCCACAAATCGGAACAATATCTTCTTTTGTTGTGATGCAGTGTTCATCACATAGCACTATAGCAGCAGAGACATGGGTGGCTCGTTGCCCCAGATTCATAATGTTAGTGTGGCCGACCTAACCGACCTTTCAACCTGGACCAGAACCTCAGCCACCCACACACCCATTCTCACTTTGCTGCTGCAAGAAAAACACTCGGAAGAAACCAACCCCACGCCATAACGATTACGTAAATTACTTTGTCAAACCACAAACATATTAAACATGCTTTCATCTCCATAACATATAAATCTTTCTATCTTATGTTATTGTTCCATGATGGAACTTGAGTGGTTCACAATGATCTCCACCCTGTACACAATGGCCCCATGTTAGCCGAAGATTTTTTGTTTCGGCCCAACGAATTGACCGCTGAATGTGCTGACATGTTTCTGTAAACTTCTTTCACTTTCTTCACGATATGCAACCACAATACGATAGCGACACAGTTTTAGGCTTTTAGCGTATAAGATGTATAAATTTTATTTAATAATCAAATTATGGAAAACTTGCTGCTACCCAATGATATTATTAAATATACCAACCGAAAGCGACTATTACTTAATAGTTAAGAACCGAGTTTCACTGAAAAAATATATAACTTTGTTTTCGGTAATTTCTTAGGTATCTTGTATATACATCGGAATGGAGTGCAGACAAAATAAAATGTAAACGACATGGTGGAAACATTCTATTATATTGATGATTAGGTGGAACAGAATGTATGAGCGGTTGTAATTTTGAAATTTCGTAAAGTGAAATAATACAATATTATTTTTCATTTAATTAGCGTACGACTATGATTTTATTAATAATGCATAAATGTACCATCCTTGTCTTTTTTGTTCTCCTGTTGTAGTTTGTATACCACAAAACCCGTGGCCGGTGGGAGATGGGGACACTTTTGCTCAACAACTAGTTTTTTTTTTTTCTCTAATTTTTTTTAGCATTTTTCAATTGTATATATTTCTTTTAAATAATTTCAGGGTCTAGTATTTAGTATTAATATTATACTAGAATATAATATTGATTAGGTGGTAGAAGTGAAAAAGGGAGAAATAATAATATATTAGAACATAGCTTTTTCTGATAAGTTCTTATAGAGGAGCTCTCTGGACATCTGAGATTGGTTTATGGAATTTTTTAAATTTGAGTCAATTCTAATAGAAAGATATTATCAATCGCCTATAAATGGAGCGAGTAATTTCAGGGTGAGAGGCATGTGAAGTTTCTGGACAATCGTGTTAGCATGCAAAAGTGGTGTTTCCCTTTGATGACGACGTTCATTTTTAGATTCAAAAATGTAAGAATAGCGTCTTTAATTGCTCTATTGGTTGGAAAAGGTTCTCAATCAAGTTCATTGATTGGCTAGTGGTCGCCAATTTCTTCACACTCATTATTTACATATACATTAGCTAGTTTTACTAAAACTTCGTGTCTTAAATTATTTTTAAGAATTTTAATTACATATTTCAACACTTCAAACTTTTTTATATTTTACTATTAAAATTTTAGTTTTCAAATATTTTAATTTTTTTAACCGAGGGAGAACGTATCATAAAAAAATAGAGAAATAAATTATTATAATATGATACGTAAAACATGAACTTAACTTTTTATAAAATAAATAAATAGAAAAATGCCCTAGGTCAATTAATGAATGTTTGCTAACTATGCTTTTTGCAAAGATTCTGAATTATTGAGTGGCAATTTACATATCATATTTGAGAATAATTTGTTATTAATGAAGTATGTTTCTCAACGAATTTGGTAAAACACTTAGAAAGAGTAGATAACTTTTTTCGTTAATTCCTTTTAGGTTTTTCTGATTGAAATGATAAGTATATGATAGAGACGAACATTAATTTGTTGGATCCTTAAATAATTGGCTTTAGACAATTGTTGCAGATGAATCCAACACAATAATTATGCAGTATATTAACAACTTTTGAGGCCACAGTGCCATGTTCTTAATTAAGATGATGAAGTTTTAGCCTCACTATATAAAAGTGTCACAAAATAAAACAAAGGTAAAAGCAAACTTGAGAAGACAACAGATCACATATACAAAAATAAAAAGCAAAACAAATAGACATAAAAAATCAAAAGAAAAGATAACAATTCAATGTATAAAACTAAATTAGTTATCAAACTGCCAAAAATACCACGTTCCATTATTTTTCATGGTTATACTCTAAACCAATCTTAATTTTATCAACATACCATATATGTTCAGAATTTTACCTAAAAAATATAACAGAAAACACAATATAAAAAATCATGACATGACATTTAATACAAACATTTTAAATTTATATGTATGTAAATAATTTTTTATATATTACTTAATTATCTCATTTCTAATTAATATAAAACTTTTAAGTCATATTTAGATTCTTATACCAATCATTTCATCTTTATTATGATGATATATACTTATAATAATGTTATCATATATTTATTATATATCTCAATACATTTATAATTAACCGCATAACACATTATCATTATAGTCAAATGACATTTGAGCAATCTCATCTCCTATAATTGGAAGAAGACTATCAATGCTTTAACAATCTTACCCTCCTTGAGTGAGATATATCCTAAAAACATAATTAAATTTGTCTATTTCTAGTAAGTGTTAATCTCCACGTTTGAATATCTATTACTTAAGTGTGTTGAATCTCTCTTAATAAGTTTTAGATATTCAACCACTTTTTTACTAATTTTTAAATAATTATTTATGACTTGAATATCTTGATATATTCATTATCAACTTTACTTGAATAGTCATCATATTACTTGAAAAATGATAAATAGGTTTATTAGACACTCGTGTTACTTAAATTATATACTACCTTTTAAACAATATCAAACAAAAAAAATATATTTTTAACAAATAGAAAAGAAATCAATTGAAAATTTATACTCTAAAACTCATCTAAATCATTTGTATTAAAAATTTAGTTAGAAAACAAACTACAAGCATCATACATACTCTATTTCATTTCAAAAATATACTTAAAATTAATTTTTGACTTTTTATTCTTTATTTATTTAAAATTTATCTTTATATGAAACTCATCTTAAAAATATATGCATGGTTAAATTGTTTAATATTAAAGGTCTACAGATATAAATGTTAGCCATGCATTCTAGTGAGATGGAAAAAATTATGACAGTTAATAAAATCTGGGCATTTATTTAATGCACCATTTCAAAATAGTAATTTATTATAAATAACGTATATAATTAGATATAGGTCATGTCGCGCCACACAAAATCAAAAACATGAAATTCAAAGGAAACAATTCAGTTTTAATCTCTATTTTATTGCACCCTTCGAAAGTTGCACTCGTAGAGCTATTTGAAAATTTTATTATATTAATATACTATAGTATAATAATAATATATTAGGAAAGGAAATAAATCCTATCAAATGCAGTAATACAAAAGAAATGTCTTGTTTTACTTATATTTTCAAAAGAAAAATTGTTTTTAGGATAAAGTTACACTTCTACTTTTATATATATAAAACAAGGATAATGTTAAGTATATTGATATGACATTCGGTGTTCTTTTGTCATTTCTTTAAGGTTTTTAATGTTTTAGGAATTTAAGAAAAATTATAAAATAGATATGTTTAAAATAAATTACGAATATGAATAAGTAGTATCTTTATATATGATTCAACTTTCTAATTTCTCTACAAATAAAACAAAAACATGTTTTAAAATGTAGTTTAGAATTTTCTTTTAAAAAAAAGTTAAGTTGTATTTTAAACTCGAGTTCAATGTTTTCTAAAAATAAAATAAAACAAGAAGTTGTATTTTAAAATACATTTTCTACTTTTTAAGTAAAAAATAATTATATTTTAAAATATCATTTCATAATTATTTTTTTTTGTTTTATTAAAAATAATTTATTTGTCAGTAACTTTTTTAAATATTAGTATAACTTTATCCAGTTTGTGTTATTTTTATTGAACTCTAAAGTCATAATTTTCAAGATTTCATTCATGTTTTAAACTGATGAAGAAATAAATAGGGAACAACAAAAACATTAAAAAACGATTGCAAAAGACTTATAACAAATTTCTACGAAAACCTATTCGAACAGTGAAGCTGTAATATCGCAAAAGCTAATTTTAAGGATACCAACCAACTGTTATCTATCATCTCAGATCGTATTTATTATATGATTATATAATTTAAATTAACTTTATCTTCATTTCAAATATCTTTTAAGACTAAAGTGACTATTTTCTGTAATTGGATGTCACACAGTAGGCAAATGTAGGTGTCAATAAGACATTTCATGGGTCACATAATTAGTGGGTTTGATGTTGTTAGTTGACGGAAGATGATAATTCCATAACTTAATTTGAAGGTTAAAATTAATTTAAATATAGGTGAACATTTAGTTGATCTTAATTATATTATAACAAGATGGAAATAAATGAAAAATAAGTGAAAAATAATGTTGTTTGGATTAATATAAAGAAAATGAGAAGTAAAAAGAAGATGAGAAGTAAAAAGAAAAGAAATAAAGATTATGAGTAATTTAATAAGCGTTATTGATAAAAATTATTTGATAAAAAATTATAAGATTATAATTTTTTATTGTGGTTAAAATTGATTTAAAATAAGATGATTAATGTTTGTACCTATTATCCAGGTGTATTAAAAAGAATTATTCTTATTATAATTTGTAAACTTCATTCAAAATATGAATTATGTGACTTTATAAAATTTTAAAACAACAACCTTAATTGATTATGTTTTAAAAAGAACTATATCATCAATTATACATCAAAACATAAGTTGGTTGCTTTTGTTTCTTATCCCTCCAACCAACACAAGAAAGAATTGAATCCATTCCCTTATTCATACATGTATGCTAATATTAAAATAGTTCTTACCCAGTCGATGTTCTTAACAATACACAATCACGTTCTTTAAAGATAAAACTACATTTCATACTCTAACAAAGTTAAAAAACAACACCACACACGACCACCCTAGTCAATCCACAAACAAAGAGATTCACCAAGAAACAAATAAATTAAAACATAAATCCAAAGCAATAAAGCACCACATTGCAAATACACACTAACAATATCCTAAACATAAATAAAAAAGAAGAAAATGTTGCAATTGTGTAAATCAAATGGAATATGTTACGAGTTTATAATGTAATTCCAAATCACACATTATTAAATTAAGGAATCTCTACCATAACATGCACAAGCTGCAAAGACTAATAAACAAACATACGAAAATTGAATCATAAACCCTAAACCTTAAAAATATCAAGAATGCTAAATTGGTAAAATCATTCATGTATACATTACTTTCATCATCTGATACTTCTAAATTATCATTCTCTCATTTTTATCTTAATATAAATCAATCAAAACAATCCTTTCATACTAATACAAACACAAGAGAAGAATCTAATAATTTTTTATATATTATATATTAAAAATCTAAGATATCCACAAAATTTGTAAACTTAAAAACTTTGATGATAAAATACGATAAAAATAAACTTAAACAAAAGGATAATATAATTAAATTTAAAATAAGAAATCACTGTTAAAATTTTCTTAATATAAACATTCAAATTTAAGGGTTTCAAAATAGGACAAAGTTAACTTAAAAGTAAAAATCTCTAATCAGTAAAACACGAAACTTCATTTTTTTTTTCTCCCAAACTACATACTTCAATTTGGTTGGCGGTTTACAAATAAAAAATCAATTCAAACAAAACTCAACCACGAAGTATATTGTATTTATTATTATTTAATCTGTTTAATGAACTGAGTATAAAACCATTTAACTTGTTAATACGTTTATTTTAATATAATACTTTTATAGTAATAATATAACTTTTAATAACAATGAATATGTAATGTTTTACTTTTAATTTATTCATAGTTAATATATTAAAGTTGAATAATTATTCAATAAATAATACACAATAAAAATATTTTAAAACAATAAAAACCAAACTAATGTATTTTTCAAAAGTTGAAATTAAATAATTAGTTCCAACCGAAATAGAAATTGTTTATTGATTGAAATGATTTATTAGTTTAAAATAGATGACAATATCCTATTTAAAATTTATGATGTGTGCAAATATAATGATTCTGTTACCGATTTAATACAAGAAATGACGATGATTTAAGTTTGTATAAGGAATTTTGAAATTGAGCTGTGGCGCCAAAGATCCAAAAATAAGAGTTCTTCACGTGATGGCCCACACAATACACAGCTGTATTTGCTAATGTACACTCACTTTTTCGTTTGACCAATCACATTGCCAGCCTGTATGAGTAACATGCTGTCCCCACCTCCACGCCATTGCCACCTTCTATTTCTCTTTCCTACATAACACATCAATCATATCCTCTTCTTCTTACAACTTCTTACAAACAAAAACAAATTAGTAAATAATAATTGGAATTAATTGTTCTTTTTCCATTAATTATTTAGGTTTTAACTACTAGTTACAACTAATTGTTCTTTTTTCCATTAACTATTTAGGGTTTAACATTAATGTAACAAAATTACACCATTTGTCGTATGAAGCATATCAAACACAATGCAAATTATGTGTGGCGACATGAATAATGACAATAAGAAACTAATAATTCATCACATGACATTATGGTGGCGTGAAATGAACTAAGCACGAAAGGCAGCAAGCGTAGCCTGTTTGGTATTTATTTAGGTTGAAGAAGAGAAAAAGGTTAGTGAGTGATGGAAAGGGGAATGGATTTGTGGTGCTTTTTGGACGGTTACACTGTAAGTGACCACAGACAAAGACAACGCTAGACTACCTCACCTCTTTCTCTCCGCATTTCTGCTCTTTAATTTCATAATGATTTTTAAATATTTAGTCCTTGTCACCAATTATATTTTTTTCTCTTCTATTACGTTATTATATAATTGTTTGTATTAGCAGGTTGACGTAGTTACTAAATTATGCATAAATTAGTGTTATCGCGAGCGCAAAATCAATCTCAGCCTCACAACCTCTCCTCCAACACCTAATCATTTGATAAACAACTACACTATGTGCGTGTGACAAAATCATAGAATATAATGTTGGTTTTGTTTCGGCCTGAGACACCCTAGGTGAAAACTATAACTTGCTCTTTTGTTTCGATATGAAAAATCATCAATTATGTGAGGCTTGGACTTTGGAGCCCATGGGTGGGCCATTCTTGCTCTAAGTTTGCTTTCACCACACTTAGAGAATTAAAGCTGGCATATGCTACCGGATATACTAAAAGTTTATTTGCTTTTTTTCATAAAGGATCAAAATTGAAATCCTAATCACTTGTTTATGCTCTACAACACTATATTTGTTCGCGTTTAATGTTTTTGTCTGTTTAACTAGTGGAAAGAAAAAACAACCACACTATTTTCTCTATTTGGTTTGAAAGAGAGTAAATATCTCTCACGTACGTAAATACAAATACTCTTACCACCGAAAGATAATGATACTTCCTTTATTAGTTGCGTCACGCAAATCATGCAAGCAAAAAGTCTGAGAAAGAAAATGACTGCATTTTATTTTTTACCAAAATGTACTAATTAGTATTATTGGGGTTGTACGTAGTTAACCATGACTACACTAAATATCAAATTAAAGCATTCTTCTCCTGGCCTAATTATAAATCAACTATGAAGAACTTGAACAGGTCCAACAGGTTCCTTGATTAGCAAATTATATTGCGTAACTTTATTAGCAATACTTTGTTTGAAATTGACATGAACTATATCTGCTATCTGGGTTTACATAACCCACTCATTGTTTATAATTCCAACCACTAAATGATCTCATGATTTGGTAGAGATGTAATTAAAAATTGAAAAGCGGTGCCGGCCCTTAGTAAACTTATAATAAAGTCAATATAAAAGCATTAGTGATGTGCAGTTTTTTTTTTTCCTTTTTTCTAATTAATACAGAGTTCATCTTTGGTATAGACTCCACCTCCAAAAATTACAAGTCCTTTGAACTATACAAACATTTTGTTTTTATGTTAGTAAAAAACAAATAGCAATGTTTTAGTACCTACAACTAAGAGCCTATGAGGATTCAAATTAGATGAAATTATAATGTGTATGTTTTTAATAGCATAAAGTATGGTCTTTGGTTTGTTCCTGAATAAATTTGCTTTTGTTAGTTTTATCCTTTCTAAATTTTTAAAACATTATTTTTCCGTAACATGAATATGATTTTGATTTTATATTTTTTTCGTTCCTTCAAAAGATTCTGGCAACTTTTGTACGGCTATAAAATATTTCGACGATAAGGTATTTAAAGAGATGATAATGCAATGATTAAGAAACCAGTGATGTAGCTAAGTTGGCAAATCATATGCTTAATATATAATCCAAATTCGTTTGTATATTTGCTTTCCATTAAGGAAACTCGTGACACACACAACATCATGTATTGAATGCAAATTTTGCAAATTATTCATTTTCATTACCATTTGAGTTCCAATCTAACTCTTGAACAACTATCAGGCACGACATTATCTAATTTAAAATTTGTGGCGGTTGTTTAATTTTTACAGATCACATATTTTAACAATTATATAAAGACAATGACTTAATAAAATTAAATTTGCTTCTTACTTATATTATAAATTAATTTTATTTTTAATTGATGGCATCTTCAAAACTATAATAGGAGTGTTTTTGATTAATACTGTAATTAAATTACATAAACAAAGGGTGGCAAAAATAAAATGAGCGGAACAGGCCAAATTTGAAATGAACTTTTAACTTTTGTTGAAGGAAATAGCATAAAAACTTGTTATATTCATGATTGAAGTGTTGAAGTTGTGGGGGTAGATTAGATGCCCAAAATAAAATATAACAGTGATTCCATATGCACGATCCACCTGTTTGCCAAAAAACAATAATTGAGGAACCAGCTAAACTCATTTAGAGGAGGAGGGAGATTAATTTTAATTCTCTAAATTTCTGATTAGAATCTTGCTATAAAGCTAAACTGCTAAACTTTATGCAAAATCTCAAAATTTTTTTATTCAGTTTTGCGACATTTATGTTTTTTTTATGATGATGAATAAAAAAGCATTTTACCCACGTGTCAGTCGCGGTCTGCTAATAATGCCTTCTATTTTTTCTTTTTCCTGTGGGTCGCTGACAGACTCACAGTGCTTATCCTCTTATCTCATTCATTATATTATGATCAATTGTGCCCTTATAATTATAGATTAAGTATTTACTTTGCTGTTATAATTAACACTTTTTATTTATTTTTATCACACGCGATATAGTATAATATTACAACAACACACTCATGTCATTGACAATTAAAATAATAGTGCGAATTGGGCAATACCGAACTATCCAGATAGAAAACATATCAAACCGTATTCACTTATCAGCGACTGACGTGGCTCTTATCCATCTGGAACACGTGTCAATCGTAGGGCAGCTATAGCCGAAACGCTTCGCTGGATTAAGAGCAAGGAGTAGTGGTAGGGGTATATCATTATGCCAAAAATAAAAATAAAAAAGAAATTGAAAAGGGAAAACAATTGATAATATGAAACGAAGAAGATGTCACAGGCTGTCAAGAAATAGGATTATTTCTTTTCTGGGATGGTTTTTTTGAAAAACTTGATTCCCTTCATTTTTGGAAGTATTTCCTAACTTCAAAATATGAAAATAGAAATAACCGGGAACCGGGTAGAGCCGGTGGACTCAGAGGCAGGGACGTCTTGAGATGGGTATATAAGAAGCAAGGGAGCGAAAACCAGTGGCAGCGAAACAGAGAGTGATTTAAGTGAGTGATCGGTGTTCACCTGATCTTTCATCAGTCATAATCATCACCACCGTCGATTGAATATGCCGCTCAGCAACATCGCCATCGGAAGGCCCGAGGAGGCCACTCACCCAGACACCTTGAAGGCGGGTTTGGCTGAGTTCATCTCCACCCTCATCTTCGTCTTCGCCGGCTCAGGTTCCGGCATCGCCTACAACAAGCTTACCGACAACGGCGCCGCCACACCTGCCGGTCTGATCGCCGCCTCCATCGCCCACGCATTCGGTCTTTTTGTCGCCGTCTCCGTTGGCGCCAACATCTCCGGAGGTCATGTGAACCCCGCCGTCACCTTCGGCGCCTTCGTTGGCGGCAACATCACCTTCCTCCGCGGTGTCGTCTACATCATCGCCCAGCTCCTGGGTTCCGTTGTGGCCTCCCTCCTCCTGGCCTTCGTGACCTCCTCCGTAAGACCGTTATTACCGTTATTTGATGTAACTAACTTTTAAGTTGAGTTATTTGTTGACCTAATAAGAGTTTTTTTCCGGTACTTCGCAGCCTGTTCCCGCATTTGGACTCTCAGCTGGAGTTGGAGTGGGTAACGCTTTGGTGTTGGAGATCGTGATGACCTTCGGTTTGGTGTACACCGTCTACGCCACCGCCGTTGACCCCAAGAGGGGTAGTTTGGGAACCATCGCCCCCATCGCCATTGGTTTCATCGTTGGCGCCAACATTTTGTTGGGTGGGGCCTTCTCCGGAGCAGCAATGAACCCCGCCGTCACATTCGGCCCTGCCGTTGTTAGCTGGACCTGGTCCAACAACTGGATCTACTGGGTTGGCCCTCTCATTGGTGGTGGACTCGCTGGTGTTATCTACGAGGTCGTCTTCATCAGCCACACCCACGAGCAGCTCCCCACCACTGACTACTAGACCCAGAAATCACAAAAATAAACAAAAAATTGTGTATTATTGAATTTCTCTTCGATCTTCTTCTGTGTATGTTTTTTTCGTTCTGTTTTTCTTCATTCCACTTTTGCGGGTTGTTCCTTTCGTGTTGAATCGGTGGCCGTTGATCTTTGGTTGGATGGTTGATGATCATGATGTTCTGTTTTAAGTTAAATCATTACCATTTGTGCATCCTCACTCTTCTCACCTAGTCCACCATTGAATGTATCATTATTCGGGTCTGGTTGGTTGTACCATTTCACTCCCGCTATTCTCTCAATTGAAATGCTGTCCACTCTTTTCCTAATTTCATGCACACTTCAAAATTATTAACCCTTAATCTATTAATCACCGTGACAATGAACAATCTAGCCAACAAAGATAATCGGAATAAAAAAAAATGAAAAAAGTTAATCATGTTATGGGACAAAGGGTTTTAGTGGGAGAGAGAGAATCGTTGAGGCACATGCAACGAGTGGGTCCATCAGCCATCATCGTGGATGGGTAATTCACTTCCCGAACGAAGACGTACAAGTACCGACCACAGTATCACACTATTAAAAGCCAGGAAGAATGATTGTAGAGTGATGATTAGAGAAAGGAACTAAACTAGATTCAAACTATGCATCTCTCGTTAGTGTTATTTATGTGCTCATTAATTACAAACTTTTCCACAAGTCGAGTATGTGCCCCCTTGTTTGGAAATAATGTACCCTTCAGAGCCTTTCAATATGTGAAGTTACTGTATTTAATTTATCTAATCTTGTTGAGAATTGGATAAAAAAACAATTCTATATGACAATATTAGATAATGTACAACGTTATATTTGTTTTGATTCAAATTATCACTATACTGTTTCCTTTTCCACTGTACTTTTCACCATGGAACACATATAGAGTGATGACTTTACATCCTTTTCATAAAAAATATATATGAGCTACTATGTGATCTGATAAGGATATATAAAGTAAAAATGGTAGAGAGTGCTAGAAGGTTGTAAAGATATTATTTTGTTATTTGAAGCGATATGGTCCAATTGGGATAAAATGAAATAAATGGCAGCAAGTTGTGATAGACATGGTTTTGGTAGTTTTGTCTTAAATATGGGTATAGAATGGAGAAATGGGTGTTGGTGGAGGTAAATTGATGGAATATGCATATTGCACACCAATGATGAGATGGCCAAGCAGCACAGCATGTGAAAGAAAGCGTTGGAAAGACTAGTATCCAAACCAAACAGGCCTTTCACTTTATGCATTCCACATTGCCAATTGTCCCCTCCTACGCACTTTTTCATTATGGAAATGGGGCTATGGTCCACTCCATCCATACAATTACACCTAAATCTCTTATTTATTAGATCATAAGCAAGAATGCTAGTATAATCCTTTAATTCCACTTCTGCTAAACATTTTATAGCTTTTCACATAAAAAAAAGATATGTGAACACAATGAGGACACTTGTAATCTTGAAGAAACCTTATCAGAAAGACCCTTTTTCTTTATAAGATCTGCAAACCTAAAAATTCATCCACTCCGTTGTTTTCGTTTGAGCTGACTACCAAAATGAATCTTTCACCTTGATACCTCTTGATGAGAAATATGAGGGAAGAAACATAAAGATAACCAATTACACAAAAGAATATAACCTCATCTTCAACCAAAATCATAAGAAAACATAAACTTGTAAATATTTTTCACTTAGATATACTTGTAAAAAACTTATTCTTTGTACCTAATGTAGAACTCGGACAAGGTGTAAATAAATTATTGGATGTTACATACATTGTAGGCACACCTCTGACAGTCCATAAAAACAAACAAGTAGTTGATGTCTATCCTTTCACGTGACGTATGATCATCTGCAGCTATATTTCATTTGACTTTGGAGGCTTCATTCATGGATTTGGTAAAGGTAGCAATTTCCCTTAGACATTAATTTCTAGGGATAAAGTTATTGATTGGGATTTGAGGTAAACCAAGGGATTCCTGATCAAGGAATTAGAACCGATTTTTTTGGCAGATTCAGCCCTGATGAGTTATAAGCCAACCCACATGAGAAAGTATCAATTTTAACCAAAAATTTGAAGACAATGGGTTCGTGTTTCTTATATTACTTAACCTTTTTCATTTCTAGTCAAGGTAAGAACAGACTGTATAAGGTACCTTTTTTATTCAATCATAAGTAATCTCATAGCACCTGCCACTATCGTGCGTGAAGGGAAGACTTTGCATGTGCCTAACCATGTTAATTAATGTTAATGATTCGGCGTTTATTGTAATTCTATGGCTGGCTCTGTTACAATGAATAAGACAGGAGCCGTAGATCACTATACATTGTAGGGGTCCTTATCTCGGGTTTCACATGCAAGCTTAATAGACACATGTAGAATACCAATCTCAATAATTCTTCGGTGCTGTTCGTGATTTCCGGTTGCTTTATTCAGTTACCCTCCAAGCATCTTCTGTTCCATCGCTTTTTGTTTCTGCGTGCCCCAAAAGACAGCTGTTCAATTTGTTTCTAATATCAACTACTGAATTTGAAGCAATAAAACTAAATTTTGTTCTATAAAAATCACAAAAAAACGAGTTAAACTATGAACACTATAGGGTACGTATCTAACTAATTCGCGTTACAACTTTGTTTAACATGCACTTTTGAATGGGTTCAATCTGGTTGTTGGGTCTTCTCTGACAAGAAATTTAAAATACTAGGTGGGCCTTGCAATCATTACTGTGCTTTCCCACTGGGTAATTATAAACTAACGTCGGCAAAATTATATTCTTTATCTTATCATCTCATAATTTATTTATTTTCATTTTTCTTTGTCTGAATTTTGAAATGGAATTGTTGCACCCGCAACTACTGTCTGAATGTACACCCAACTTTATCTGTCAAAACTCGTCGTAAGTACATGGCAGCACATGACAATTTTTGTAATTGCAAGTACAAAACAGCATATTTGGATGCAAGATCAAACTGTGGAATAACTCTGAACTGAAGACTTTTCCATTCTGTACAGCTCAGACTCATAATGTACTATTTTACTACGTACACTAATAGTTTGGATAACATATACTTTCTCAACTGGGTCCACTAAAATATTTCCCAAGCTAATGCCAAATAGTGTTGTGTTGATTTTTAAGTATCTAACTAAAACTGCTAAATTTCTTAGCAATGGCATTTAGAAGGACTTAAAAGCGTAATTTTATGAATAGCTACTTTTCAGCAAGCAGTTTATCGATTCAAAATACTGTTTTTTTTTTTTTAAGTTTTCTAGTAATCAGATATTCAAACAATGTTCACTTCCCACTAAGGATACAAGTACCTGTGTTTGAATACAAAAAGTACACAGGGCAGAGATCTACCACTATTTACGACCGGGCATAAAATCTACACGAAAAGTTCGAGGTAAATGAATGCAATTGAAGAAAAGCTTCAAGATTGATTCGTGAGCGTATTGGGCCCTATGAATTGTACTTATATCTTTTGTGAAACAACATGAGTAATGTTACATATTTTATTTTAAGATACAGTCATTTCTTTAGAAATTAGACATCAATAAACTCCACAAAAAACGTTGGCAGTTAAAAAGGGTTGGTCACAGTTCATTTTGTACTAATAGTCAATACCATTATTTTCTTAAAATTTAAAATGCACTCTTCAGTTCTATACTGAAACATAAAACTAGTTATAAATTAAACTCATAGCTCAAAGCCTCTGACCAACAAACTGCCCTTTTTGATTAATTCATATTCTTTGGGTTTGGATTGCATTTTGTTCTTTCGATTGTGAATTTTGTCAACTTCTTTTGTTGTGTTTATCTTCTTGTTGATCATCCAAATGTTCCTTTTTTTCACTTTCCATTGTCTTTTGAACATGTTGGCCTAAATGCCGTCTATTCAATTAGCTCTTTCTTCTGATGAATACATTCATTGGTGTTCTGATTATAATCACAATGGAAAACACAATACTTTTTTCATATCTTTATTTACAGTTTTTTCAATGCAGATGGTCATGGAGCTTGTGTAAATATAATTAAATAAAATTCATCATTACTCTTTGCTTGATTTGTAACTAACGGAACATAATGGTTCAATTTTCTCCTCTGTGCCCTTCTTCCATCACGTGGTTCATTATTTTTCTTGGAGTCGTATTTTTCTTGACTTCAACCACTTGTTTTGATTATTGTTTTTCTTCGGCTTTTTTCTTTTTTCCTTCTTGTGGGATGAGAGTGTTGACATTGATTTCAATTTGACCAATATGTTGTTTATGTCTAAACATGTTTTATCGCACGAATCTTAAACTCTTATATGTTGTTCGGTATTGCCTTGACTAGGAATAAATCAAATGGAATATTTTCCGTGATTGATTCGAATACGAAGTTGAATTTCCTAGTGTAAATTAGGAGCTAAAGTTGCTTCATTATAGAATCTTTCTAGAATTCTCTTCAAGATTTGTTCTTGTAATTTTAGCAATGGTGTGCAAGTTCTTAGGAGTTTCATGCTCAGTGATAAATTGTCTAACAAAGGCAACCAAGAGATCATATCAATTGTTGATTGAACTTGTAGAGACCAAGATGGGTCTTATCTCTCTCTAAAGGGAATGTATGGTATAGTATATTGTACGAGACTCTCGTGGGTACCATTTCATTCACCAGGACCCTTTTTCCTACTTATAAGATCTAATTTAAGGGTATCTCTTTATAAGACCTAAGTTGTAATGCCTTTTATGTTGATTATTTTAAAACAAAAAAATTCTTAATTAAAATCAATGAAAATTGTAATGATAATTGTATTGTAGGGTCGACCGATAACTAATGACCGATCGATAAGTTATCTTAGTTAACTGCCCGTTACATATAAAGGGAGGGTATCCGAGTAAATGCAAAAGGCATAATTGAATATCTTGTAATTAATTCTCGTTATTATTATGTCTGTTATTATTTCGTTGGTTATTATTCTGTTCGTTATTATTCTGTCCATTATTATTCTGTTACCAAATCATGACAGAAAAGGATGGGCCCAAGCTCATTAAGCCCGCTACTACGCCTATAAATACAGGCTCAGTCACCAAGAAAGGAGCAACATCAGGAGCAACTCTAGAAGACATTGTTGTTGTTGGAGCCAACCGGTCTCTTGCGATAACAATAATATTTAAAATATTAATAACAATGACAATTTAATATATATATATATATATATTTATATATATATATACTATTATTAATTAAATTAGTTATTTTTATTTTTATGAGTTGGATGGGTATCTATTGAGGAATGAACAAAAGCAGAGAAGAGAGTAAGGAATACTTCTTCTGTTATTTCTCAGAGAAAAAAATCAGTACATATTATTTACAACATTACTTTCGGACAAATTAACTAATAAACTTTTACTTGAATTAACTACAACACTTTCTCTTAATTCAAGTACTCAAAGATATCATACAAAACTCAACTCTTTAAACTTATTTCTCTTTAGAGGTGTAGTTAATACAACAGCTATTTACAATTCAATGGGACAATATACTAGTTTCAACCTTGTATTGTTACTTGCTCCCTAAAATGAAATTTAGTTTATATATACTTACTTCTGCCATGTGATACAAGATTATTAGCTAAATTTATAATTGACTTGTTATCAACTAGTAGTTGTATAGGCCTTTCAATATCTCCTGTCATTTCTTTTAAAATTGAATCAAGTCAATTAGCTTGACAAGCTACATAAGAACTGACACTATACTCACCCTCACAACATTGTCTTCTAAGATACTGCAACTTAACTTTTTTGGTCTTCTCAACTCCATATGCTTTGTGTAAAATATCCCCAACCTCTTTGCGTAAATTGGTCTTAGAGATCTTCTCAAAATTAACAAGATCCACACATAATGAAGAAGACAATGAGCCTTAGAATCTTTCTTCTTAATTGCAGTTTCATCTCTCTCTCAAACATCTTCCTTCACAATTTCTAATATTTATTGAAAATCAAGAATGACTTTTATTCTTAGAACCCAATGGTCATACTTATGCTTCTGTTATTCCTCAAAAAACACTAAATATTATTTACAATATTACTCTATTTCTCTAGTAATTAAATGTACAAATTAACTACCAAACTTGTACATGAATTAACAAATAAATGTGCTGATGTTTTGTGCAAAACTGAGCCTCACTGGATCATGTTAGATAGTCCCCTCCCTCCCATTGCTTTAATTCTCTCTGATGTTGCCTCCCATTGTTTTTAATAAAATATTATAAACTAAATGACTTATTCAACGTACTTTATTTGAATTAACTAATTTATATTCTAATATAACTATCTGAATTGTTAGATTTAAAGATAAATTTAGTTTAGTCTAAAGCAATCATAGTATGCTAATCCGATAACGCCAAAAAGGTTAAAACATTTTTGGGTGTTAATTAGATTGACTCAGCTTTGAACTATCCAGTTCTAGCGTTCGCATTTTCGATCCATGAAAATAATCCAAATTGGACTACCCTTTTCATAACAAAGTCAAAATTCCCCACCATAGTTATTAAGTTATTCGACATTTAAGCTTACAATATGATTCTCTCCTCAATGTCAAAAAAAAATTAAAAAAAAAGTGAGAAGTGTAGTTGTTTGAATTAAAAATAAATAAAATAAAAAGTGAAGAAAAATAAGAGGAATGTTTGTGAATAATTAAATTAATATGATAGATAGAAAGACAGCACATCGACCTAAATAGCGTATCGGCGAAAACAATCAAAGCTAAAAAAAGGATGCAAGACTTCATCACAATGCGCAGAAAGTGAACAAACTTATCACGGTGCATTTCTAGTCACAAAATCTAGACCACGTCACAGAGGGTGACAATCAAAAGAAAATAAAATTCAGGATTTAACATTGATGTTATTAAAAAGCAACAATAATTCAGAAACATTTAAAATTTATTGCCTCTCTGTATCTCTAATCGAAAGAAAAGACTGGCTCTTTGGAAAACTCAGGGTGCCACTCCTAATGATTGCAAAGAAATTATGCAGTGAGTAATTTTGAAAGCAAACTGTTATTATTATAAATTAATACACACCCATATTATTTATTGCCACATTTGAGACTTGGCCTCTCATATTGCCCAAAATACAATAAGTAATCAAGCCGCAACTTTCTTGGATGTGACTGAATTGACAATGGTAGCAAACTCAGGACCCTGCACCTCAAAGACATCAACTTGTAAGTATAAATAATAACCTCACTTCCTTAACTCATGCTAGGATGTCACCTCAAAGACATCAAACTATGTATGTACCTTCAATGAAGCACCTCCAACCAGAAATCCATCGATATCTTCTTGCTTTGCGAGCTCAGCACTGTTCCCTCCATTTACAGACCCTGAAAACAGATACATTTAATGTAAGGGTCTCCAGAGATGTTGTTGTGCTGGAAAAGTTTTTCATTCAAATATACTGAACCTAAACTAACATTTTGCAATAGACAAGGTCAGGAACAATCTTAATGTTAACAAGATATTTTGTGCACAACTTTACACCTATCAAGTATATCAGCTATCACTAAATGGCAAGCGGTTCATTGATTGTGACAATACATGATTTGGCTATGTTCTTATAGAATGCATCATAAGAAAGGTCAGATGGAAAATAATGAGTGTGGTTGCAAAGTTTATTTTCTTGGCCGAAGAATACATGACATTGAATAAAACTTGCAACCTTGTTAAAATCATGACATGTCTTAAATTTCCACAACACTGTCATAACAAACGATTTACCTCCATAAATAATTCGAGTTTTAGATGCAACTCCCTCTGACACATTCTTTTTCAGCCAATCCCGAACAGCTACATGTACTTCCTGAGCTTGCTGGGGAGTGGCCACTTTGCCAGTTCCAATGGCCCATACAGGTTCATACGCAATAACAATATTGTCCCAGCTAGGAACAGCATCTGCATATAATCAACAATGGATTTTTTGCAGGCAATCAGAAACCCCTCACCCCTTTTGTTTTTCCCAAAAAAAAAAAACGGATTTTAAATGGATTATGCAGGAAACATAGCCTGCACCTACCAGCATAAGCCTTCAATTGCTGAAAGCAAACTTCAAAAGTTTTCCCTGCTTCCCTATCTTCTAACAATTCTCCTATGCATGCAATCACTCCAAGACCCTGGCTCAAAGCATAGGCAGCTTTCTTTCCTATAAACTGGAGTTGACAATGTTCAGTTAATATCTAAAATATTTATCTTCGCTTGCAAATATACTGATCGTATTCTCTAGCAAAAATGTTAAATGATTTCTGAATTTGCTTTACCTCATCATTTTCTCCGATAATATGTCTTCGCTCAGAATGTCCAAGAACAACCCACTTGCATCCAAGATCTTTCAGTTGGTCCGCACTACAAAAGTCAGATTTTAATAACTAAGTAACTGAATTAACTTGTTAGATTGTAGCATAATTGAGGACCACCAGAAAACAATAACATATTTGGTTTAAACATTGGAATCACATCAAAAGCAGCAAGAAGGACAGTGTGAACATAAAAGAAATAGTATCTGCAATTCAACTTGCCAAAACTTATAATTCAAAAAACAAAATGAAACCCTAGACTCGACAGGAAAGAGCAAGCTAACCTGATTTCTCCAGTGAAAGCACCACCTTTACTAATCCAAGAATTCTGGGCAGATATTTCAATCCGGTCTGTAAGTGAGCTTTTCACTTGATCGATGTACACAAACGGAGGTGCAACAACAACATCTGTACATCTCAAAATGGAAATGCTTGTGATGACCAAACGTAAAAGATAACTTTTCAAGGTTATTAAGAAAGAGTTTTTGAACTTAACACACGTACTCAATATCATTTTTTGGGGGACAAGAAAAGAAGGAACCTCTCCAATTGTGGATCATATGTTGCAAATTTACTTATTCTTTGAAACACACCAACACACACAGCACATGTCAAACAAATAATGCACATCGGCCTTATTGTTCATGCGCCCAAAACCCACCATGAGGAGTCATTGTGTAACAGTTTGATAAGTTCAATGAATCATGTTGGTGAGTTTCAAAGTACAAGGGAGTTCTCTGCACATGACCCATAGTTTGGAAAGGGGTTCCATGCATTTTGCCGCTTTTTGGTACTGGGAATGGCCAATAGAGAACTATGTCCATTTCGTTTTGACACAAATAATTTGAGCATTTACAACCAGAAAATATAATATAACTTTTCCAGCATTTCGTAACTAACCAGACCCCAAATGTATCACTACATTGGCATACAGAAAAAATATCATGTTCAATCTAACGAATTATTTTAGGTTTACTGAGAAGGGAAGAAGCATAACATAATTTTTTGTAGTCTTCTACAGCTATTAGCGAGAAACACATTAATAAAGATTGAACACGTCTCACCAACATCGGGCTCCAATTTTGCACTGTTCAAGTCAGCAACAAGCTTACTGATGGAATCTTTTGTTCCGTTCTAGAGCAAACAACAAAAGTAATAAAAATCAGAAATAGATATATGCAGGGTATACTGAACTCGTAATTGATTGAACCGTGAGAACCGAAGCTTCATGTGTACTTAATAGTGGTGAGCACATAAAACAAAAGAACAAAAACTACTGAACAATGCAAAAAAGGGCCTATTTCAAGTACTCCGGTAAGACTGTAAGAGAATAATTTCATTATTTTACACAAATAAATAGGTAGACAGGATAACTGATGAAGTATGAAGGAAATTCTTCTTAAAGTCAGATATGATGACACAATAAAACTTTTTTCTTTAATTTAAGACATAATCATCCAAATTAGCGCTGCTCCCATAGTGATCAAGGGGAACGAAAGAGTTCCTTTAGTCCTTTAATGTAGATTGCATTCCTTAGATATAAGCAAGGTATAGAAGATGGAAAGAAATGGCCCCAGGACACTAGTGCTAAAAACAAAAATGAAAAGAAAGCTTGAACAACGGGTTGAAAACTAGCTCTAAGCTGCCATTGCTAGGGGAAGCTAAAGAAAAAGGTAAGTCACAGGACATAAGTTGCAAAGTGTGGTGAGTTGAACCAGATGCATAATCAAAAAACAATAAGTTTAATACTTTCAAGGAAAAGTGATTGCATTGGTTATTTACTAAATCCAAAACATAGACCGAGAGCTATGCCGCAAAATTTACTTTCCAATAGTATGCTGTTAAAACATTCTAATGCTAAAATAACATAAAGTCAATAAGCTACTCAAGTACTGAATCACAAGAAATAAACATTGCATTTTAACAAAAATAGCAACAAAAACAGTTTGAGGGAAAGATACTTACACACTTCCAGTTTCCGCCAACAAAGAACTGCAACAACGAAGAAAGGAAGAAAAAGATCAATACACCAAACGGCAAATGGATAACCAACCACTAAAAGATAAAGCAATATATAACCAAAAATTAAAAATTGGAAAAAAAAAAAGCCCCGGCTACTTAGTGACTAATAATGCATGTATGCTAACAGGCTTAGATGAAATTGCGTAAACCTAATACAACCCAACCCATTGAAGAGAAATGCATTCCCCACCGAAATCACACAGAAAAGTTTTATTTATCGATCAAGGGTAATGATAAGAATAATAAAGTTGAATTTTTTAAAAAGAATAAAAGAAGAAGCAAAAACACCTTGCCGGAGCTGGCCATGGCGACAACGGAGCGTGAGGGTTTGGGAGGAGAGAGGGAGAGGCGAATATTGGGGTCGAAGGCAGAAAAAGATGGAGAATTGAAAGAATCAAGCTTGGGGCAGGGCCGGCGCAGGCCAATGTAGAGTTGAGAAGCCAGTGAGGTTGAGGTTGCCGCCATGGAAGAAGATGGAGAAGAAGAACAGTATTGTGTTGGGGTTTGTGTGAAGTGCGTGCAAAGGTAGTAAAATTTAAGGTTTGGATTAGATTTTGGTTTGATAGTTTGGTGTTAGTTGGTAAGAGAGAGTGTTACTTTTCACTGTTTTATTTAATACGCCCACCTACCAAGTTAACGAGGTAGATTAAGAATGCCATGTTTTTTTTTTTGTGTGTGTTGAATTGCTGAGTTAAAGAATATGGTCCCTACACATGAACAGGACTCTATTCACGGAAGATCAATCAGAACCACAAAGAGATGAAAAATAGAATCAAATATTTTTTTTTTTCAGGGCACTTCATTATGTGACCACAAGAAATTAAATATAGAATCTTTTTAATAAAATATAAATACTATTGTATTAAAACTTTCATTTGATCTTTAGTTAATGATTGCCTTCAAAAACTAGGAAAATAATTCTTTAATAGTACCCCTACGTTTCCGCACTTTGACAAAGGTATGAAAAAAAGAAACAAATAATTGATTCATATAAAATAAGTGATTAATGTAATTAATGTGAAGTACTATAAAAAAATACTAGGCAGAGAGAAATAAAATGAGTTCACAAAGTTTTTGTAATTTATGAGGTTAAATATCAACTTTCAAAAATTAATAAAAACAATATTTTTTACAAAAACATGTAAATTATATTTACACTATCATAACTTCCGTTTCTTAAATCTTGTATATTATTTTATATTTGATTCTTAGCCCATAGATACTCTGGATAAATAAAAATTATAATGAATGCGTAAGTAACATTTTTCCATTAATACTTTTCATTTTTAATTCTTTAATAGGTAACTTGTTACCATTTTCTTATTTGTAATTTTTACTAATTTAAAATACATTAAATGCGTAAATGTAATTAAAATACTGTGTAATTGTTTTGGTATATAGTAAATACTATGTAATCATTAACACAATCTACAACTTCATATTTTGAATTAAAATGAATTTTATAATTGATTAATAAATATATTTTATTCAATATTATGGAGAAATTTTATTGAAATATTAAATATAATGTTTTTCATAATTTTCTATTAATTATATTTTCTGAACTAATCTTATTAGGAGACTAATTAGAATTATGAAAATTTTATATAAATACAAAAATTATCAAAGAAAATAACACACTGTCTTAATTCTAAACCATTGCAAGTTTAAAATTACAAGTTTAGATATTATCACTTTCTCTCATAATATGATTTGCGTATATAATTTCTTTTTAAACTATCAAATTAAGGGTTTGACAATGAAATAAGAAAAATCCGTTTAAAATCTTTAGTAATTAATTTTTTTTATATCATTTTAGAGTACTATGACTATCATCACTCCTAGAAATTTTTTTGGGAAAAAATTATACAACCTTATCCTAATTTGATAAAGTGAAATTGCTTTGAACTTTTCACTTGATATTGGATGTGCAGTTTTAGTGGTGACACGTACTACAGAAACTCACGAATCTAAACGAATGACTCAAGTTGACACAAACTCAGGGCTGGTTTCGGCTTTTCTTTTGCCTTGTAAATTTTTTTTTTTTGGTGTATTTTATTAGTGGGAAATGTAAGAGAGAAGAATCATATTTTTTTAATTTTATTTACTTTGATTCATATGCTTAAAAATAATTTTAAAAAATCTTTCTTTTTTTCTTATATTTCTTCTAACATTTTCTTAGTTTTTCCCTTTTCTTAAACCAAATCAAACAAAAATAAGAATACATTTCCCTCCTTTAAACTTAGTGACTTGTTTGTGGTCTGCTGGGTGGTTGTCACCTTCTATTAGCAATTATCCTTTTTATTTGTTCTTTTGATCGTTACAAGACCAGTCACGTTTCGCAAGAATCTCTTTCTGTTCTTTTTCTCTTTTTTTCCCACACTTTTACTAAAGTTCACTAATTTTTATTTTTATTATTATAATAATGAAAGAAACACTTTATTTTTATATTTTTTAAATAAAACAGTAACAATTATGGTTAAAACAAACAATAAATAATTTGTGTAGAAGTGTTGTGTTAATATGTGAATAATTTAAAGAATATAAATGAAATTGTGAAAAATAATAATATGATAAATTTAAAATTAGATATATAAAATACATAGAAAAATAATTTTTTTTATAAAGTTCATACTAAGCATAGAATTATTATATAAAGTTTATTAACGAAAAGAAAATCAAAATCATGTGAGACTAGATCAAATCCATGAAAAAGAAAGAAAAAGACAAATTATCATAAAAAAACTAAAAGAAACTAATAGATGAGGAATATCTCTTATGTTAAAAAAAAAATAAAAAATCAAATTTGAGATACATAAATCCCTCCATCATTTATTATTTATGGTACCTCAATAACAAATCTTTCAACAATATTAAAAGCATCTTAGACTCTTGGATTTTTAAAAGCTTAAACATATCATTCTAATTCATCTGAATTATTAAAGAACTCCTACTTCAATAGATTGATATAATATTTAGAAATTAACTTACACTCCTTTTTTAAATTAAAATAAAATCTGAGTAATGTGCTAATCTAAATTACTAGAGAATCCTTACTCTATCTAATTGATTCAATATTTAGAAATCAACTTACACTTATTTTCTAAACTAAAAAAAAAGTCTAAGTAACATGTACGGTTCTAATATCCCAGTGCACCCACCAACTCGTAATTATTATCCATATAGTTATATATGTGGCTTTTTTCCCATTTTGGTGTACTTTTCAATTTTAATTCCCAAAATGGGTAAAAAAAAATTATTTACCAAAATGAGCAAATTTTGCCAGCTAGATAATCATAATTTCAAACTAGTCAAAATAAGAGTGACATGCTGACAATTTTAATTAATGACACTGATTAAAATTGTTTCTCTCTCTGTAATCATTTTTTAATTATTTGATATTATGATTGTTAGGTTTAACAATTAATAAAAAAATAATAATCATTATATAATAATAATTAACAAATAATTTTTTAATTATTTAGCACTATGTTTGTTACTTTAACAATTAACAAAAAAATTAATAATAATAATTAACAAAACTAAAATAAAAAAATTAAGACATACAAGTTTATTTTAAATTAAAACAAAATAAC
>Ga0209489_100484_pt1 | contig 74616 bp, 26 predicted proteins | sample SiratrowhiteBW_FD_187527 | JGI IMG/M metagenome (GOLD analysis project Ga0209489, IMG submission 187527) | Root nodule microbial communities of legume samples collected from California, USA - Siratro white BW (SPAdes) (version 2) | ecosystem: Host-associated > Plants > Roots > Nodule | place...
AAAAAAAAAAAAAAAAAACATCTTTCTCAATCACCTCTTACCACTTTCCTTTATATCTATATATAATTTAAATTTTAATATTCTTTAAAGAATTGTTAATAATTAAATATATATATATATATATATATTATAAATTTTGAATATATAACATATACATCTTCTTTAATAAAATGACTATAAAATGTAACCAATTTGCCATTGTTCATATGAAACTAGAGTCAATGTTTTATGTATAACTTGTATAGATATGGTACCATACCATTTAAGCATACCATTAAACCATTCTCAAATAGGCAACCTATAATCACTCATTCATCTTCAATATATAATTCTATTTTTGGCTTGGTTTGGTGCATGACAATTATGACTTTTGGGGCTTGAGAACACGTATGCCTTTGACTTATTTAAGGAATTTTTCAATGAAGGCATCATCACAACAAAAAGTAATAATATTTTGTGTGGGAATAGAGTGATAAGGTGGTGTTTAGGCACTCAAATCTTTGACCATAAAAACAAGGTTTAGTTTACATAGTGTATTAATCCAACATTCATGACATCTTTACAATCAAGTCACCAGATTTGTATTAAGAATCAAACAAAAATAAATGGATTGATTCAATTTTGTAGTTTAATTATATTTGTGAAACAATAATTTGTGAATATTTAAAACATAATATTATTTTAGAGAGAGCGAAACTTCTCAAATTCAAGTACTTGACCTTAATTTGAGAGATAACATTCTAAAAATACGTCTAATTAGAAAAAAAAAATTAACAAGATGACAATACAATTACATTACAAATCTGGGCAGGTAAGGTTGCTATAAAATTCAACAAATGTTTTGAATTCGTATATAAGTTTCCTATAATGACATGTTCATAAGGGCACTTGTGCAGGGGCCAGAATATAAAGTTATTATAATTTTTTTCTTTCTCTTAATGACGACAAAATATTAAAAATATAATAAATTTTACAATACCAAACACCTGTTTATTAAAAAAATTAAAGTAAAATACCATCACACACATGGATTAGTTCATGAAAAAAATAGTTAAATTATTATTATTATTTTAACTTTCAATACATCTCTTTTAAGTCCACGTATAAACATTTTACAGATGAAAGTAAATATTTATATGTCATCGATTGGTGCTACAATTTATAAATTTCAAACTTTAATATTATATTAGAAAATAAATATAAATATAACCAATTTATTAGATAAGGACTATCTCACTTACGTATTATAAATTAACATAATATTTAGTCGATTCAGAATATTTAATCAGAATTTTAATATTATATATATAATTAACGTTGTTAAGATATTTAATTATAATAATTCAAATGAAGTAGGTCAAGAGAGAGAGAAAAAAAAAAAAAAAAAAAAAAAGAAAACCATGGGACTTTTCTCAATTGCGTGTTTAGAAAACAACTTCATGTAGAATCATGAATTTTTCCTAGTTCACACTATAGACATTAATTGCACCCGAATATTAAGTTTCTCTTGCATAAATCATTCCCTTAATATATAGACTTCAAATGTGGTCATCCAATAAAACAAATAAATAAATATATATATATATATATATATATATATATATATATAAAACCCCATGTGCTTACTAAGCAAATGGCTTCCATTCCTTCATGTGTGCTTACTAAGCAGTGGTTTCCACTGTTCATTAAACCTCTAAAGAACTGACTTTTACAGAAGTGAGATTTTATTTTACAAACCTAATTTGCAAGCATTAATCCAAGTATACACACAACAGGTAAAAGGAAGATGAAAATTGGAAAAGCAATTGGTGAGAGGAAACATAAAATGGAATACATGTTGACATATGTTGAAGAACAAAGATAGAATTTGTAGTGTTTGATTTAGAAAGTGTGAAACTCCAACAATTGTTTTGCATACAGCAAATGATAAAGTGGTGAGTGAGAGAGAAACTCACAGTAGTTTTGTGAGGAGCAGAGGTGTGACCATTTGTTGCTTCAATCTCCAAACTTGCCATGGCTGCAGAATGAGAGGCCCAAAACAGAGGACAGAGAACAAACAAAGTGTGTTGAAGTTAGTTTGTTAGAGAGAAAACAAAGGGTGGCTCTCAGCTTTGAAATACGGGAATGTGCGGGTATTTATAGACGAACATGACACAAAAAATAAAAATAAAAAGACAGATAATGATGTACCTATAAAATATTTACCACAATTTCAGGAGCATTAATAACGTAATATTTAATATAATATAACCATTCTAATTACTTTTAAACATTAAATCATAACTTCATTTATACATAAATTTACTGAATTTTTACTTCATTCCAAATATGCTTGTCAATACTTAAAAACATGTCAAACCAACACAATGATTTACACAATCACTTTAATTATGTAATATTTCACAATCAAATATATTTTTTCTATTCATATACATCATTCACAATAAATTAATTTCAAAAAGATTCAAGAACGCGGATTAAATAGTTACTTGTTCTTCAATAATAACAATCTAAAATAAGATAAGAAATGAAACAACATCAAACTTTTCCGAAAAAAAAAAAACACACACACACACTTAACAATAAAAACACTAATTAAAACTGAGATGATTGTTCTGAGCTAATTAAATATGTGAAATCCAAAACATCCACAGAAAATCAGAAGGAGATAAGATAAAAAAAAATTAAAAAAAAACTTAATCAAAACTAAATTTTAATTGTCGAAAACTTAAGTTTAATCTCTTCTTAATTGTCGAAACTTGATTAAGAAAAAAGATAAAAATCATTTAAAAATAAACTAAAAAAAATGGTACAAAGACAAAAAAAATCTGAAAAATTAATTTTCTTTAAAAATATAACAAAATAATTAAAATTTTAATTTATGTTTAAGTATAATTTTGATACTCATTATTCAAAATTATATCTCCTAGTAAAATAAAAACTATGAACGAGGTTATCTGAATGTTTGTGCAAAGTATATAAAAAAGTGTTAGGAGAGTGATGCTAACACTTCTGAAAACAAATCTTTAGAAAAATATATATTTAATATATTAATAAGGAAAGAAAATTAAATGTATTATAAATAAAGTGAGTCATATCTTTCGATAGAGAAGTTAAACCAAAAATATTCGATGACCGAAGCTTCTTCTTACATGTCATTACGTTTATCAATTTTTTTTTCTGAAGATTCCTTTCTCTCTCCAACCAACTATAGACATTCCTTCATGAGAAAATTGAAGTAAAAAAGAAAATATTGTAAAAATTATTGGGAAAAAAAATATTGCAAGTGTATCACTCCTCTTGTAGGAGTTGGTGGTTTTTGTCGACACGTATATTCCACCCATAGACAAATAGTTATTAATGGAATAATTAATGTTTATTCCTCACACGATTTGTCTATTTTGTAGTGAGTTCTTATACGAAAATTTAGTGAATGAGTTCCCATTTCACATGTTAGTATATTGCAATTCAATCTTTACACGTAATACTGTAGACCGAATTGAAATTAAACATTAAATAACTTTTGGTTACTTTAAAAATTAATATTTTTTAAAATTGTTAGTTTTTTTTAAATATTAATATTTTTATATCTAATATTTAATAAATATATTGATTTATTGTACATTAAATTCTCTATTTTCTACATGTACTTATTTTAATAAGATATTTAGATATATGTTATTATGTGACAATATCAAAATAAATATGTTAGTATTGCTAATTTAAAATTTACATAATTATTGTAAAATTAAATTAATATATTTATTAAATGTTTGACAGCAATTTTTTTTTGGAGGAACAAATTCAATAAGACTAATTTTTAGAAATGATAAAAATTTATTTAACCTAAAAATGATATCTCAAAAAAATTATTACTATTTATAAAAAATTATTTGTATAAAGAGTAAAAGTTCAATTAAAATTTTATATCATAAAAGAACATTACTTAGTGCAGTTTAACTCATACTTTTTTAAATCTCCAACAAACCGCTGGCCTTCATACATTATTTTTTTGTAGTTGCAAAAACTAATTAACTTCAAATATAAATCAATATGATACTTATTTTATTGCATATTAATTAGAGTATAGTTTTAAGGATTTAATTTTGTAGTTTTTTGTTTCTTAATAAAAATTATATGATATTTTAATTTTACTTGTTAAAATTTATTCTATAACTTCTAACAATTTATTTCAATAGTCATTTTTAATTTATACTTTTAAATTATGCTTGTGGTTGTAAGGAAGTTGGTCTTCTATCTCTACGTCATGCTATCTAATTTAATAACTTCATCCATATTTGATTGCATAATTAGACTTCTTATCATAAATAATGTAGTTTTAACAATTACTTAAAGTTTAGTTCAATTTCTAATAAAATTAAATTATGTATTTTTATAGGTTTTGTCTAGTAAAGATTAAAGTCTCGACCTAATTACTTCTATATTTAGCAATTAATATCATAATACAACTATTGTGATAAGAGATTTAAGACATAATTAACACTCATTTAAATAAAAAAATATTTAAAAAATTATAAATGAACTAATTACACATTTATTATTTGTTTCAAAATTTTAAGTATAGTTACATTTATTATCTCAATAAGCAGTGTCTCAAAAAAGCTAAGAAGAAAACATCTTATTACATCTCCACTAAAGATGATACACTAAGTTGTAGAATTAAAATCTGAGTTTATAAAACTCGTTTAGTGAAATATGTTAATATAATATAAAAATAAAATTTTAAATTTTAAATCAAATCCTGAATTAAGAATAAAAATAGTATTTTATCTTAAAAACATATACTTGTCATAAAAATGAAATAAAATATTAATAAAAATGTGTATTTTAAAAAAAAATCCTTAAAATAAAAATGACAAAGAAAAATAATGATATAATAAAAGTAACAAAAATTAAATTAAAATCTTATGGAAGGATTCGTTTAATAAAGATCAATACAAAAACAAGACATCGTCTAAATATTATAAATCCAATCAAAACACACACACATATATATAATTTCATAACTGATATATTTTATCAGCCAATTTCATTACTGATTAACTAGATATGTAAGTATTTTTTATTCTTATTAATATTAAAAAAAAATTGTTAACAATATTGTTTTAACAACTGTGTTCACGCATAGAGAATGAAAGTCAGAGAAAGGAGAGACGTGACGCTATATAATAATTCATTGGAAAGTTATATGGAAATTTAAAAAGGACAAACGTTGACTTTGAAGTCTATTTTTGCGATAGCTGTTTTCTGATAGCTGTTTTCTTCCTTTTGACCAAAATTTCGCAGAATAATGCTCACATCACAGATATTTTGTTGCAAAATGCTCATAAAATTAAAAAAAAAATTAAGTGGTAATGCATGAACATTGTTATTTACAATACTTACTAAATACTTATTACCTATTCGGACGTGAAATTGAATTCAAATATTTAAATTTAATAAGTTTAGTAAAGGAAGAAACATAGTTGGATGGGAAAGATTTTATTAAAGGTGGTTAATCTTATTTTGTAGTCGAGTATATATTTTTCTGCATTTAAAAAAAAATATGATTTTTTTACAGAATTTCTTTTTAATAAAAAAATAAAAGATTGTTCATACTAATAACATACTCATTTTAAAAGAAATTCATAAAAGTTGGATTATAATAGTAAAAGATATGAGTAATTTGTATAAAATTTCAACTTCAAACTTTAACATTGCTATTATAGTGAAAAGCATTTATATACCACACATTATTATCTTTTATATCTAGTTTTTATCAAAATTTATTCTTTCTCTACGTTATGAATAACATAGAATATTCACCTGAACATTTTCCATAAAAATTATATGTCACTGGTTCCTTTTCTGCTTCATCAACAAAATAAATAAAAAGAAATAGTTTCTCTCTATGATTTTTTAACGTGCAACTCTTTTAAGAGAACAGAAAATGATACACCTTAAAGTTACAAGCTGGAAAATATTTATGACCGATAATATATAACAAAAGAAAAATATTCATTTTAATTATAGAATGACTTTCTTATATAAGTGTATAACATATATATAAAGATAAAGATAAAAAAAATAGTTAAATATGATCTTTTAGGTATCCAATGTTTCATTGCACTTGTTCATTTATATCGAGATTTTCTAATTCTTCGTATTTTCAATATTTCTTAGAAGTCATCTAGCGCTTCTACACAAAAATGCGTGCTCATGTTTTGTCCTATCTACTATTTGAGAGTTATCTTCCTTTCATTAAACGTTCAATGTTTTACAACCAGAAATGACAGTTAGAATACTGGAGTTCTCAATCTCAGGAAAAGATTAAGAAGGGACAATTATGATTGATTTATGTATTCAAGATATTCATGAGTAGTTTGTGTTCCCATTTATAATGAAGTAGTGGAACCTTTTATATTTTGACTTAAAGGGAGAACTAGATGTAATTCAAGGGTTATGAATGAACCAATATAAATATGTTATGTTGTATAGTATTAAACAATATCTATTTGATGATTTAGTTATATAGAAGAAAAAGTCTTGAGGCTTTAAGTTTGGCTAATTCTTCACTCAAGACTTGAAGAAAGGCCTAACAAAAACATAACATTCAGAAAAACCATGAGTTTCTTAACTTGTTCTAAAAATAAAACTATTGTAAATATATCTTACAAATATATTTCCTTTTTTTTATTTATGTTTCTCATACTTCCAATTGGTTTTAGGATCAATTGATTAATATGTATATATTTTTTAATATTGATGAAATTATTTTTTATATATATAGAAATAGTGCGTTGGATGTTGTCTATTATATTTATATTTGTTGGGAGAATTCGAAAGGGAAACACCGGAGAGATCTCTAACAATGAGAACTGAGCCAAACTCATATAAGGGAATGATATCACCTTCAACCCAAAACCTTAAGGCATTAGGTTTATGGGTCTTCTTTCTTATATGTTGCTCAACTTTTCAATATAGGATCAAACTGTACTCGCCCAAGCCGTAAACCAACGGCTCTAATACCACTTGTTGGGAGAATATGAGGGGGGGGGGGGGGAAACCGGGAAGATCTCACGAAAATGAGAACTGAGCCAAGATATAAGGAAATGACACCACCTTCAACCCAAAACCTTAAGGCATTAGGTTTATAGGTCTTCTTTCATTCTTATCCAATGTGAGACTTAGACTTACACTTGAATACCTAACAATATTAATTTAAAACAAGTATATCTTTACCAAATAGATATTTTTTTAGGTATAAAAGATAAATTTATATGACTTGAATTATGTTCAAGTTATCTTTAATACTCTTTAGTATGTGATAGATTTTCTAGCATATGATAAAGTAAAAGTTTGATAGTAATAATGCTAAACAAAACACATGTTAAAAAAAGTTCATGTTTTTAATTTGATTATTTAATTATATTTTTAATCACGACAACTTTCCATTAAGAGATGATGTAGAGTTTTTATAGATGTATTAGATCAACTAGGTCTTAATATAGGAATATAAATTTTTCGCTTGTCATATGTCGTATGTCGTGAACATCATTATCTAAATAATAGATCTCCTTCTTCTTATTAAAAACATCTAAAAAATAAAAATATCTTTCTTATACATCACCAAATAAATTTGAGTCATTTTATTATTAGTTTAGAAATGTTTAAACGCATTTCACTTAATGGTGGTGAGATACATAAGACTTTGTTTTTTCTTCCTAAAATTCTAATCCTCTTTTTTAGAAATTTTTCAAAAGAAAAATTATTATAATGTTTAATCTCTCATTACCCTCTCACTTCATATATGTGTATATAAAGAGTGTTTAAAAATCTTCAACTACTATAATCGTAGTCTTTCTTTTACAGCACGTAAAGATAAAGTGATTTTTATCAAACATTTAATATTTTTAATATAATATTAAATATAACCAGCTAAAAAGATAAAATTTAGCATTGATAACATTTTTTATCTTAAAAGGTGATTGGAAAAAGTCTACGGTATTTTTATTACATGAAGTAACAGCTTCGACTCATACTTATTTTATTTTGTTATCAAATTACCTTAATTTCTTATTTATTATGGACTTTTGTTTTAGTGATTTCTTTATAAATTACTTTTTCCATAAACCCACCGTTTATATAATCAGTCAATAAATAAGTAAAAAGAAAATATAATTTATTATAAGTGTTGGTATCTTACTTAGAAGTTGACATATGAGAAAATATCAATCTATGCATCACAAAAGCATAAGGATCAATGAACCACTATAAACAACTTAATCAAGACTAACAATCATATAAGAAAAGAGTAACAACAAAATTTATATGCACGCTATAAATGGTCCTTTTAGAGAAAAAAATAAAATATTTTTTCAAAAACTTAAAATTAATTTTAACATAAATTAATTTTAAAACATTTTTTCATATAATTTTTCTAAATTTTTACTTTTTAATTTATACAAACTAATTTTAATTTATAATAAAATTATCTCATTTTTATTTTTTTTAATTTAGAGATCTTTACAAAGACATGTTCGAATTGACAAGGAGAAAAGGTGTAAAGATAGAGACTGAACAAAAGCATACTTTGTTAATGTAATATAAATTGTTTGGCAAACTGGCTTTAGTCCTAGTAATAAACTATTATTGGGAAGTTTCATTGGAAAATTATATAAACTATAAACGAAAAGTTTGACTATCGAATAGTCAACACCTTTTCTTTCTCTCTCTCATTTTGATATATAGCCGAAATTTGCTATGTAGAAGAAAGTGGCTTTTGCTTATAATAAACATAAATGAATTTTCACCATTTCAAAATCTTTGACCTAATTTATGAAAATAATGATTCCATATATTTCCAAATAAGAAGTGGCCAATATGTTCAAGTAACAAACATCTTGTTTACAATGGATTTTCCGTCATTATAACATACTTGTGGACTTGAGTGTTAGAAGAGAGAAAAATAGAAAGAATTTTTCTATAAATTAAAAGGTAAAAAAATAAAAAAAAAAGTTGTATGAAAGAACTTTTATAAATTAATTTTAATGTGTGGAGACATATTTTTTTTTTTAATTTTTATAGAAAAGTTTGTCCAAATATTCTTAATTAATGAGAAGACCAATGATTTTGAATATTATATAATAAGAAGAGTAATTCATAAACACAGATAAACCTACTAACTAAATGTTTTCAAATCTTATTTTTAATAAATTTAATTCACAAAATTAAATTTGATTGAAATTGAATCTAGGAAAATAATATGTGTTTAAAACTTGGATATACACAAAAGTTTCTCGTATGTAAAATTTTCAATCTAATGTAAAATTAAAGCTATATTTTTCTACTTTCATTTAGACATCAATATTTGCATGAACAACTTTAATTTTTTTAGATTAGTTAAGAACAAACCTAATATTTTTTTAAATAAATAATTTTTACAAAAATCGTTTATTTTAAAGAGGGCCAGGATTTACTTAGTAAATTGTTACGTTTATATATAAACAGATTAGAACAACAAATACAAATGCATAATTTCTTTTATTTTAATACAATCACGTTATTTAAAAAATAATTACAAACACTAACCGGACAATATTAAAATCTATAGTTTCATGTATTATTCAAAACTCTATCACTATACCGATCCTAAAGGATTAGATAGAGGTAAATTTTAATTATATGGTAAAAATTCTTTCAATATTTTTAATCATCTATAATCCATATATTTATGACTTATAAAGTTTGATTTCAATGTTAAACCAGAAGATAAGTAAATAATTTCAGTATACATTTCAATATATAGAGTCAAAACATGTTCCAACTGACATTTGTTCTGACGGTTTAATTGCCTCAAACTATATATAAAGCCTGAAAGGAGAAAACAATAAAATGTATTTAAAGAAATTCTAACATCACATTTCACAACATATTTTTGTTATCAAACAAAATTCATTAAACATTTCAAAATTTTATTTCTTATTTAATATATTGTCTTCGTATCTTTTTTAATCTCAAGACACACTATAAGAAAATTATTAAATAATATCTAATTTAGAAATAAAAAATAATTAGTTACTATATTAATTAATTAAGAAACTAAAAATAATTAATTACTATATTAGTTAATTTAAACACTATTTTATAAACTACAAAACTTTATATCTAATTCCTATATGAAAATTATTAAATAATAACTAATTTAGAAACTAAAAATAATTAATCATTATATTAACTAAATTAGACATTTTTTTATAAACTAAAAATTATTTAAATCTAAAATAATTTATATTATTAATACAAATTTGTAGTATAATTAGATATCATATTTTTAGTAGTTAATGATTTTAAAAATAACTATTTATGAGAGGAAAATTTTTAGTCTCCTATTAAGATATAATTAGAAATTTTTTAAATTATTTATATTCTATTTTAAAGACTAATTTTTAGTCAATAAAAGTAATAAAATTAAAAACTAATCTTTTAGTTTCTAATTATCATGTTATTAGATACTTAAATTTTATTCACTATTATATAAATTTAGATACTCATTTTGGAGTAACTAAGTTTTATAAATTAATTATAAAATATTTTAAATTAATATCAATAAAATTGTTAATTTATTAGTTTTAGTATAATATTAAAATAGTTAATATCAATTTATAAATTAGCATTTTAAAAAATATATTAATAGTTTAAATTTATTTAATTAATGGTACTGTCTATATGTATTCCGAGTTCTTCAATAATTGACTGGCCAGAAAACTTTGAAACACTTTTCCATTCACTTCTGTCATCTATAATGCAAACTTTAATCTCACTAGTTGCAGGCCAATCATTAACAGGAGCAATAAAAATTACAGTCACCAACTTGTAAAGGTTACTTATGTCATTGTAATTAAATCTGAAAGAATAGTAAGAATTAAACCTATCAAATCAATTGAAAATCTACATTCTTAATTTCAAATATTTTCTTTATGGCTGAGTTCCATATAGTAAACAAACAACTGCCATTTACCTTATAAACCATAGGTATTAATACAAAACGATAAGATTCTGGTTCATTCATAATATGACCACATGACCAGGAAGATAATGTGACTCATGATTTTTTAATCAACAAGAAAAAAAAAAAACGTGAACTCACAGTGGCAGAATAATCTTTAATAACAAAAGTCCAGTTTATTTGTGATCTTTTCAAATAAAATTTTATGAAAATCATATTTAATGTTAAATAGCGAAATGATTTGTTTACTGATCTGAATCTTAATAAAGATTTATCTGAAAGTCAAGATAAAATTTTCATACCTAAGTCTTCATAGAAAATTTCTTATTCCATATCATCTGCTAACTAAGTTTTATAACATTAATTATTAATTATTAATTTATAAAATATTTCAAATTAATATCAATAAAATTGTTAATTTATTAATTTTAGTATAATATTAAAATAGTTAATATCAATTTATAAATTAGCATTTTAAAATAATATCTTAATACTTTAAATTTATTTAAATATAAACTTAAATTAATAATAGTAAAATTAAAATACTATTTAAATTATAAATTCTATCAATTAATTTAATTTAAATATTTAAATCTCTGTATCCTTGAAGCTTAAATCTTTACATCCTATTTCCTCGCACACATGCACACATATACTTGCACACACACCTACACAACACAAACACACTTTTACCATTGTTTGTCACAGTAGAAGACTTTTTTGTTTGGTCAAATTCACCTCTAAATCCATATAACTGTCTTAAGATGAATTTGAAGATCACAAAAACATTAATAAAGCTAGTAAAAATTGAAGTAAAAGATGAAGAAAAAGAAGAACTCCAGGAAACCTAACCTTACTTTCCCTCGTTTCTTTCCCAATAAAAATTGAAGTGAAGCTACATATGCAAACGGTCAATCCCAACTACAACATAAGCACTCTACTTTCCCATTTCACATGATCACCCATCTCCATATTCAAGCTCTCCAACATTGCACCTCCACTTCTATGACAACAACTATCTTTATATATTTTATTGAATGCCCAAGTGATATTAATTGTAGGAATCAACCTTTTTAATTTAGAACAAATGGTTTTAGGATAATAAATGCGAATATTTTAAGTTATGTTTAAGAATATAAGAAATGGTTTTAGAATAATAAATTCGAATATTTTAAGTTATGTTTAAGAATGTAAGAAATGGTTTTAGGATAATATATGTGAATATTTTAAGTTATGTTTAAAAATATAAATTAAAATTTTAACTATTAAGTTATTCATTTTTAAAACTCATAATCTCTTTAAACTTTTATTCTCTAAACCATATATATCTTCAACCTAACCTTTTGAAGTTATTCATCTTCATTTTAACAAATATTGGCATCCAGGAGGTGACTATGTCATTAACATTTCCATTTAATTAAAAATTGATTTGGAGTAAGTTTCTTCTTTATTCTGAAACCTTTCTATACCTTTTCTTCTTCTGATCTCTGGTGGTTCAACTTTCGATCAAAGTTTCGGTTATTGGCTGAGGTTTTTCTTATGTTTTTTTAGGATTTTGTGCAATCTTAATTCTACTTACCCATCTTGGAATGTTGTTGTAGCGTGAAAAAAATCAATTGTCATATAAGCTAGACTAAAATTATGAAATTATTTTTCTTTAGTATTTTATGACTTAAAATTGTATATTAATAACTAACTTAACAAATTTTTCTATTGAATGTGATTTCAAATCAGTAGTCATGTTATTTTGATTGGGAGTACACATATTCAAAATTAATATTCAATAATTAATAAAATTACAGTTTTGATTTGTAATTGAGGTATATATGTGTTAGAATGGATAAAAGTTGTTGAATTTTTTATTACAATAGTTTGTGACATATTTTATTTTATATTTCTACGTATATCATTTGAGCATCGGGTTGGTTGCTTGAGTTACACTCAAAGTTTTATTTATTTCAGGTACAAAGTTTTATACTTAAATTCATCTGCACACTCAAGTACTAAAGTTTCTTGTTCTAACAATAAAGCTCCTAGCTCAAGCGATAGAGTTTTTCGTCCAAGTGATAGAACTCTTCGCTTTAACAATACAATTCCTCGCTCAAGCTATCACTTGTGATTTAAGCGAGAGAGATGTCAAAATAATTATTTGTCTTTTAAAACTATCATTACTAAAGTAAAGATCAGTCACTCAAGCAAAAGCTATGAAGACAAAGAATTTTGAAGTGGATTTTATAATTAGATATCACTTGGGTAAAGAAAGTTAGTGTTGATTCTCTCACCATTGGAAGCTTGTGCATTCAAATACTAGTTGTTCGCTTAAACAAGAAAAAAAACTAAATCAATTATCCCTCCTTTAAAGATATATCACTCAAGCATTGAGATGATGTTGAAGTAATATATTATACCATTCAAGTGAGGACTTTGTTGTTTAAGCTATGTAAGTTGTCACTTATTAAGGACATACTCACAAGTCAACCATTATTCTCCTAGTTGATTTACAATTCAATATTTGAAATAAATTCTCAAATGGTTAATTGTTTTAGTTGAATATTGATTATTCCATTATTCACATGTATTATGTAGATTTATTTGAGAATGTGAAATTACAATGAATATTGTATTATGTGGGTTATATAATGGATGAAACATGTTATAATATTTGTAACTGATGTAAACCTAAGAAGGGTCAACTTGATCGTGGATTGACTACCTTAAGCTTAGCTTCTTAAATAATTCCTAAGAAGAAAATCTTGAATAATGTTATCTTAATTTGTGTTGCGAAATTTGTAAAAATAAAAAATACAAGAAAATATCTTCAAGAAAATTCTAAGAAATATAAAATATTTTTGAGTCAATCAAATTTTATGAGATAAACTAGATGATGATATTCATCAATAACTCACCACACAAGAATCAAGAATGCTAAGAATTGGGATCTTGTGTCACTCAACTCAATGATGTAAGTAAGCGTGGAGAATTATCACTTATGATCTAGTTTGCAAGATAAAAAACTAATAAATCTCGTTTTCTTCATACTTTTCTAGACTAATTCCATCGCTTTAAGGTTTCTTATATTCGTATTTATTGTTTTTATTATAGGTTTGTATTTTTTTTTTTGTAATAAATAAGACTTGTAACAAATTTTGCATAAACTTGTGTTTTCAACTGAAATTCTACATAGATTGTCTAACATATTATTTCCTTAATTTTTGTAGATATTTGGAGTTGATTCTTATGGCAGTATATTCCTTTTTCTAAGAGCTTTAATGAAGACTTTTGGAGCATGAAGATTGGAGTTTAGAACTTGAAGAAAGAACCATTAGATGGTTGCAGCATTTGGGCCACATTGACTTAGCTTCTTTAGCTTTTAGCCTATGTTTTAATTCATGTCAAATATTATAAATAGGAACCTTGAGACACATTCAAGACACAATTCAGTAGATCGAAAACACAATTTCAGTTTTCAATTGCTCAATTTTTTATTTTTTTTGCTTTTAATGTTGAATTAAGTGCTTCATTCTTGTCTTCTCCAGTTCTCTTCTCTTTTTTCCTACTTGATTCATTTCTTCTTTTGCTTTGCTTCAATTCTAATTAATTTTTTGGATAATTCTCCATTTTGTTATTTCTTTTCTAAATCAAAAAGTGAAGAAATTTATCATGGGTGTGATCAAATTTGTTTATTCTCTTATTCTCTTTCAATTTTTCAGATTTTGATGAAAGTTTGATAACTTTGAATGCGTAAATCAATTAGTGTATATGTTTTTCATAACCAAAGTCGGATATGATTTCTTTGCATATAATAATGAAAAGAATTTGACCATGGTACATGATGGATACTTTCTATTTTCTAGGTTCGATTACAACAATCACTTTGCATTTATGCAATTTACATTTCTTGCACTTCAAGTTTTTTCAATTTACATTTCTTGCACTTTTAAGTTTTCTGCCTTTACATTTATACAATTTTACTTTTCTGTCATTTACATTCATGCAACTTTACATTTATGTCATTTATATATTTACACATTTACATTCTCACATTTTTTATTTCCATCAATTAGATGGTATGTTTTGCACTTATACAACCATTAGACAATCCAATCCATTAAAAAATGATCTATTAAACTGTCGAATAGTTGTACTCAATCTTTTTGTCTTAAAACTTAATTCGAAATATAGTTCTTGTTATAAATTAGAAGTGTAATTCTAATTTGATTTTCATATTCATTGTTTTGAATGTCGTCTAATATATTTTTTTTTTCTATTTATTTATGCAATTTTTATTTCTTTGTCATGTTCAACTCAACTTTTTTTATTGTTATTCATTTACCATTCTTTTTTTTAAATTGTTAAAAAAATATAATGGTGAAATTCTACATAGTTATTGTAATGGTAGTGACCATTGTAGAAATGTGGAGAAAGAAAACATCACATGGAAAATAAAATATATGGCGTGGAAAAAACATTGGAAGTGTGGAAAAACCATTGCAAGAATTCTTAAATGAGATTAATCTAAGGATTATAAGTCATGGTCCACTAGTATACAAAATATACAATCTTAGTCAACACTCAACTTTATGGTGTGCCACTTGTTGTTTATGTTCGTCTTAGTCCACCTCAAATAGCCTTCCATGCTTTCGTCCAAAATTGACATTTTTTTGCTGTGGCATAGTTTGAATAGTAACAAATTGTCTAAAAATTTATGTAGCCAAGCACTTGACATTGACAGCATCATACTAATGTTCAAACCTTAGATTACTTTAAATTCAAACATGACGTACATTGCTCGTTTATGTTAATGTAATGAAGATTTGAAATTAGAGGAAGTTTAGTAACACGTTTATTACAACTTTTTCAAAATAAGGCTTTTCTGATATATACGATTGTGTAAATTTAGTCTTGATTGAATAAATTTTTGTTATTAATTTGATAGTTCTAATAAATTTTGACTGAAATCTTATGTGTTAGAGGATTAAACACAGACATGTTAAGATGGCACAGAAAAATATTGGTTATGTTCCTCAACATATTATCAAACTAAAAAGACAGAAGCAAAAGATTAAAAACAATAATCTATACAATTATATAGAAGAATATCATATTTTTAATTAGACAATGTTATCTTTAAAAAAATAAAAAATAATTTTATTTAATATATAAAAGAATTACACATCTCATATCTCTATTTTATCATTAATCTTTTAAATTTAAGAAAAAAGAAAAAAAAATAACTTTTTCAAAAGTAACTACCCACATATATTTTAAAAACACAACCTATTACAAAACACTCTATCTGTCAACAAGATAATATACTATAATCATTCACTAGCTTTTATCTTAACCATCCTTATTAATTTTACATTTTTAAAAGAATAGGGGCACCAAGTACTTATTTGTCACTTGTGGTTATACCATCATTACAAGAAAGGATACATTTTTTTTAACCATTTAGATATAATTTTTTAATTAGATAATTTTATCTTTTAATGAATAAAAAATAATTTTATTATTTGTTAAAAACAAATAACAGAGTAATCTTTCTCTTTACTGAAAAAATAATTATAAGATTTACCTACTTAAAATTAATCACTATAAATATTATTTTCTTATTATCTTGACAAAATTACAAATACTTCTAAATTTAATTATTTTAATATTATTTTGGTTTAAAGTAGTTATTCCTGAGTGAGTTGAGTCCTCCTCTTAAGTGTATTTTATAAGTTTAATGATTTATTTCTTATCTTATGAATCTTAATTAATATTATTTAACTTTTAAAGTTTATAATTTTTGGACTTAATAAATATCAAAGACATATATCCATTTATTTATTAAATCTCTTTTTAATATTTATAGGTCCTAACCAATTTTTTAGATAAATCTAAAAGTGTATTTTTCTTAATAGAAGATCAGATTAATTTTGAATATTCTATGATTCAAATTTGGTCATAAATTATAAATTGAGTTATGACAGTACAAATATTTTTTAATATTATTTTTACAAAATTACATATTTTTAAAGTTATACTATTTTAATATAAGAAAATGTAGATACGGATTATCTTTGGTGCATATATATTTTTAATAATAATAATAAATAAACAAAATTGATAGATGTTAAAACTAAGTCATGTTATATTTTTATATTAAATTATTTTATAACTTATATTATTTTATATTTAATTTTAAATGAGCTTATGTTTAGAAACTAACTCATTATATTAATAATAAAATTTTTTAATTAAAAAGTACTAAATAATGAGGTTATATCTCATATAAACTAGAGATATATTTACCGTTATAACTTTATCAACAAAAGATTTAAGAAATTCAAAAGAAATACACATATATAGGAAAGTAAAATATTTTAAGTTTATCCAAAATTGTCTTTGAACCTTATGCTAAGTATGGTGCATAGTTAGTTAAAAGGAAGTTGAATAGAGTCTAAATTTAATTTATTGCAAAATAGAACAAACAAACACATAGTCTAATTTGAAAATGATGAACACATGAAAATGGAATTAAATGTACATTATAAATTTGTAATGTGTTGAGATGTTTTGTGAAATGTGAGTTAAGGGTTTATTGTTTTATATAAATGTTCTTAAATGTATTATCTTTTAATGATTATACTAGGGTGCAAAAGTAGTCTTCCACATACTTAACAATCACGTTAGTATTGTAAAGACTTGTATAGTTGAATAGTTGAATATACTTAACTTTCTTTGTGCCAGAGAATCTTTACTTGAAAGTATTACTTGAAAGTGTGTAACATGAAATCGTATAAAACATATAAACATTTTAAGGGTTAACAAAGCATATGCCAAATAGTTGTTGAAAGAGTGCAACTTTAATTCATTTACCAAGATATTTATTGATATGACAAACTTTTACAGATCTTCTTGACAAAACATTCTCTGCAATGTACAATAAACACAAAGATATGTATGAAGTACTGTGTTAGTTTAATATTATATCCTTATCATCTAAGTAAAACACTTTGTTTATTAAAGGGAGACTACACTAATATATTGTTAGACAAAGACATTCATCTTATAAACGAAACATTTTTGTTGTTATCAGTAGTTAATTAAAATCATGTATTGTTGGACTTTTTCCTAATATATACACTTATATAACATGTTGATGAAACAATCTTGTATTAAAGGTGTATTAAAGGGTGTCTCAGGAAAATACAAGTGTAAGATGAAGACAAAAATGAAGAATAGACATTCTTAACCTCAATTAGTGTAAATAGTAGTGATAGTAAAAACTAAGAACAAACGACTCTATAAAGAAACCCAGAACGGGTGGACAGAAGAAAGAGTAGACAACTATGTAACCATCACATTAAACGCTTTTTATGTCAGTTCACATTATAACCGACAGAAAATCTTTAATAATTTCAGAAGTGTCACTGCCTCACAATGAGGGGTGCATTACAACTATTATAATAAGTTGTTTTAAAATCATAATTTTGCATTAGTGATCTCTCGTTGTCTCAGAATTCATTCATTCCCATTTCATCTTTTCTTGATAAATCTATCTTTCTGAGAGTATTATGTGCTTTCGTTCTCTATTCACCCCTTTAGTATGGTATCATATAGGTACAATGTCTTCGAGTTTCATTCATGCACATGAATAGTAAGTCCCTCATCTAACAAAAATGCAGATGACTGGACTGGCCAAAAGGATTAAATAATGTATTGGTAAAGCTAATTCTTACATTACTAGGCACCAAATTGAGGCAATTTGATGCCAATATGATAAGAAGCATACTTTTTAACACGAGTTTCCATTAACAAAGTGGTCTTGAGAATGAGCTATTCCTTATGTAACAAAATATATCTATAAAAACTTACAACTAAGGAAGCCTTAATAGGTAAGTTTAAAGTTGATAAAGCAGTTTTTCCCCTTATTTGTTGAATTAGCCTGGTCAGGAATTATCTATATAAGCTCATCCAATTAAGCCACTGCAACAGCATGAGTCTGGCTTTCTTGCCTTCTGTGAACTGAGTTTTTGACATTAAGGCCAGGTGCACCAAAGCAGAAGTAATGGCCCCTCAACTTCCTTCCCACTGAAGTTCTCTTTACCAACTTTGGAGAATCATCTTCCTCAGGTGGTGGTTGATTTAAGGTAGATGGCCCAGCAATGTCATTGTCAATGTAAATACCCTTTTGCTTGTCTATTGATCTAGGTGAAGAAATTGATGACTTTGAAAAGGAACTAGACCTGGATCTTCCTGAAACCTTTACTTGGGGCATGGATTGCATGACTCCATGCACTAGTCCTGAAGCAAACCTCTTCTTAGCATTAGGACTTGATTGCTGACTCCTTACAGAAAGAGTTCTTTTGTTGTTAGGAAGTGAAGCTGGCCTAGAAAATCTTTGCCTAAGAGGGGTTGGAGTTTCATCAAAGCTGTTATTCCATTTCCTGCCTGAGCTCACTGAACTCTCATCTGTAGACTTCTTGAACTTCTCTTTGTCTTTCACCCTAGGCCACAGAAGAGCCCTCTTCAACCTTGCTGCTGCATGGTTCATAGAACTAGGCCTTTTGCTAGCTGTTGAAACTCGATTTTCGACAGCATTAGGGTCATACGGAATGTGTTCTGATGAAGATGAACTCACTCCTCCATTTCCGTGATCAGCACTAGCATCTGACACATTATTCTCAATGCCAGTGTACAAAAATATTTCAGTGTCTGAGACTCTGAATGATGTGCCAGGACTGCTTCCAATGCTTTGCATTCTCAAGTGTGAAGCTATGGCTTTTCTTGAACTATGACCTTGACAACCAAACATTCCACCAGCTGAGATCAACTTTTTGATCAGTATATCTGATGATGCAGATTTGGGGTGTTGTCTGAGGTAATCTAGTGGGGTCATGCCATCAACATCACAGATATTCACATTTATTGAGGGAGCAGTCATGAGGAGCTGCACAAGATCAGTGTGAATGTTGCCTATGATGGCCATGTGAAGAGCAGTTCTTCCATCATTGTTCTGGTCATTGATAATGTCCCCTACATGAAAGTTCTTCCCACTTAGCATGTTCCTCAAAAGGTCAACCTGCTTGTCCAATCTTCTGAATGCATGAGATTGAAAACCAGACACAGCCTTATGGAAAAAAGTTTCTCCAGAGTTGTTTCTCAGAGAGATCAGTGAGGGAAATGCTGAGACAAGAGCTTCAGCTGTAGCTAATTGGCCCCTGGAAGCAGCCACATGCAAACAAGTGTTACCCTGATGGTCTGTGGAGTTTATCATGTCAAAGGATGATGTAAGATATTTAACAACCTGCATTAGAGGCAATAGTTGTTCAGACTTACAATACCATACATGACACAAATTAAAGAGAGAGGTTGATCTTTCTCCTAGATCATAATTGCAATAATTTGGGAAGCTCAGCAACAATAGAGCAGTTGTTGCAGAATGCCTATAGGCACAACCAATCAAAAGCTCAAAATGAATTAAAATAATAATAGTAATAAAAAAAATTGCAAGTTCTTATAAGTTATTTATAATAAGAAACCTCTAAATTATGTACTACTAGATTACTCTCTTCTTTTTTTCAATTTGGTGAACATTTTTTCATCAATAAATAATAAATTAATTTGTTGGACTCAGTCTCTCCATGAGGATAGGATAAGATCATTTGGCAGAACTAATTCTCTCACTCCCTTTGTCTCTCTTCTATAGAATGCAAAATGTTACTACATAAGTGGACAGATACTAATCAATTTGCAGCAAAAAGATTAAGGGTGATTCTAAAGGAGTTTCATAAATTGTTAATAAATTTGAATGCTTATATAAATGTCTTGATTCTTGAAAAGTAGTTAAAAGGATTAGAACTTTTAACCACTTCTGCCTGTGACAGTCTATTCGATCATGCAAGAACTACTTGCAACAATAATGATCTTATCGAGATTAGATTAACTCTGTTGCTATATGATATTGCATACTAAATATTCTGTGAGGGTTTTTTCATTTTACATATCAAGAACTTATCTATGTTCAATCAACAACAAACAAAATTTTACATGTTAAGAACTTTTAAAGGGTCCCTACCACCTCTAGAATAGTTTATGAAATGGTTATGAGAAACAAGGCAAAGAGTAGCAGTAGCTTCAAACATTTGATGAACAAAATGAAACAGAACTCATGATGAAAAATCAAGAGTATCACCTCAACTTGGCCTCGGCCAGCAGCTGCATGTAAAACAGTAGATCCATCAGCATCTCTATAGGCCAAAACATCAGAGCAATTGGCTAGAAGCTCCTCCAAAATCTTCAGATTTCCCCCTCTAGCAGCAGCATGAACAGCCCTATTGGTCATCTCCCACCTATAAACAGAAGGAATATCCCCCACATGCTCCTCCACCACCACCCCTTCTTTGCCAGTCAGAAACCTTGGTGAAACAGCAAAATCAAACAGCAGCCTAAAAACCCCACAATTCTTGCTCCTGGCAGCAGCATAGAGTATGTCAGTAATACCATACTCTCCTTCACCAAAAACCAGCAAAGGGTTCCTCTCAAGAAGGACTTGAACAAAACCCAAGTCCCCAGCTGAGGCAGCAGTGTACATTAGCCATCCACCATAGCCAGCTCTGATGAGGGAGTTCTTCCCTTTCTTGGACTCACATTCAAGCAGCAACTTCTGTGCCACCTCACTCCTAAACTTTGCAACATCATTGAACTGTTCCTCATCATCCCACACCACTTCCAGGCGCCTGATTCTGCGCAGGGAAGTGAGTTTGAAAAGGTGGTTACTGTCCATTCTGAGAAGCTCACGAACCAAGTCATAGTGGCCATTAGCAGCAGCCCAATCTATTGGTGATGCGTACCACCACTGGTCCCCAGTGCTCTCCCAACGAAGAGGAAAGTATGTAGGAGCCATTGGCAAGATTGGAAAGGCCAAAATGACTAGTGATTTGAAAACTCTAACAGTATGAAAGCAGATAATAATTGAAAATAAGAAGAACAAGATAATACCAACTCAACAACCTCTCTCTCAAACTAATGATTGCAAAAGTGAAAGGGGGAGAAAGAGAGTACTTGTTGAGGATGGAACCGATGATGATAGAGAACAAAACATGAGTATAGATAGAAGCTGGACACCACAAGAAAGCTTACATGGGAATTATAACATTGAACAACAAATTAAGTTATAAAGGGAACCAAAGTTCACATGTGAGAAATGTAGAAAAGCACTAAAGCATACACAAGAGACTAATTGAAGGGTTGAATAGTGCTACTTGCAAAATTCCATTATCAGCCAGTAATCAAATATGATAAGTATCACAACAAGGAAAAAGAAAGGTTGGTTACGTGGGTTGGTGGTGTGATCTAATTAATAATATTAAGCAAATAGTATGAGAATGGAAACAGCCATAATTGTTCTCACAAAGTTAACACAGAAAAGGTAGCAGGCACTTCAAAGAAGAATATTGTTTATAAAAGTGATCACAGAACCATTTGCAGTAGATAACATGAGAAAGGGATGTAATATTCAAGAGAAAGAGAAAAAAACACTTTTTTCAACTTGGAATCTCAAAAGGGTACTCTAAGATGCCAATAAAAATCTCATTGATGATTGTGGTTTAGAACAGTGAACATCTTGTTGGATGCAAAGGACATGAATAATAATGGTAGAGGGGTTGGATGCAATGATGGTATAAGTGGGAAGTTCAACCAAAGGAAATGAGATTTCACTGTTCACAAAGGCGTTGAAGTAATTATAGAGGCTAAACTGAAGCAAGGTGCTTTTGCTTCACACTTTCAGAGACAGAACCAATGTGACCATCAACATCTTTTCTGCAACTTGTAATAATAAAATCAATTATCAGAGTTTTTGGACAATCAATTGTATTATATGAAGATATGGTTAAAGTGACAGTTTAGTTCTGCAATTCACATCTTTGCACTGTAAGATTGATCAACCAAAATAATAATGTGTTTATTCAATCCTTTGGAATGTTTTAGGTAAAGTGTATGGAAATGTACTTTCTTTTTTAATTTATCATAACTCAGCAACATTTTAGAATATTGAATATAGCATCTATGAAAAAGAAAAAAAGGTTTGTTGAATTCACACTTTCTTTTAAAATAAATTCTATTTGCTCTCACAAATTTTTCTATACCACTTTTCTCATTGATTAATTTAAGATAAACAAATGATGTATATATATGTGGCCTACAGTGGTTGGTCTGGCATCAGAGGGGGGTGGGGGGTTCAAATCTTTATTTGCCAAATGACTTTAACTGAGTTATTGGTAGGTTAGGTATAGAATAAGTATTTATTTCTATTCAAAAATAATATATTTTTATTTTATTTTTTTAAATAATAATATTTCAGGCTATATTTTCTAGTACCCCCTAAACAAAATTAAGAGGATGAATTAAAGCAGTACTACTTGCATGAAAAAAAAAAAAAACAGTTAAAAAATTGAAGTCATTTTTGTCTAAAATTATATTAATTGAGTATTTCTTAATTTGGACATCATAATTTAAAAAAATATATATATTTTGGATAGAGAGAACGGTTTAAAAAGAGGGAACTATTCAACTCTTTCTATAACACATATTTTACTTGGTTGAAATTTATTAAAGATAACAAAATCACGAAAAGAAGTTGTTAATTTTAAAATTTTAATCAGTTTTGAAAGCATATTTTTTACTAGCATTTTCCGTAAGAAAATATCACGTTAGATTAAACTTAACTTATTTTTAAAATACTGACTTAACAAAAGTAAAATTTATCTCTATTTATATATTATAAATTAATCGATTTAGAATGTTTAAAAAAATTTGAAAAGAAAGTGCCCAAATTTCACTTTTATTTAGAAACTTTTTTTTTTTTGGGGATTTATGAGAAATATTCTCCCTAAGCCACCGGCCTCAAAAGCTATTGAATTGTTTGTTTATGAGCCTAACTTTAGCTATTGATCTAAAAGTTTCAACTCTTTAAAAAGATAAATCAAATTTTGTTGACCTAATTAACCAATGATTTGATGGCATTGCCATAGCAACATTTGAAGAGCAAGCCATAGAATTTGAGAAATAATGTTTTTAAGGTAAATATGTTTTTTTTCATACCATAGATTCAGTTGATTTTCATTTTAGTACAATAACAAAGGGAATCTACAACTAAAATTCTGTTTAGGTTTTAGTCGCATTTATTAATTTATTATATGTTTTTAATATATCAGATATTATCTATTTTATTTTTAGTACATTTGCAAAAATTTGATGAGTTTTAATATAATAGGTATAATTATGTTTATATTTTACTCGCATCTATTAATTGCAGAGACGACCTTGTAACTCGAAACTCGAAGAAGACAAATAATGTTACTCACTTATAACTACTTGACTTTCAAGTATTATTACAAACTAAACTAATTTCTTTAAATATAAAAAAAAAAGAAAAATGATATTCTCCAGTCAATGATTTTGAGTTCTTAATACAGAAATCTTTAAAAATTTAAATGAATATAATAATATTTTGTATTAATATTGTAAGTTAAAATAACAAAAAAAGTCATCTTATTAGCTATTATTGTAAGTGATTATTGCATTACTTTCCGTGTCAAAATCTAAATAAGTATTGAATAATATAAGTGCATCACAACACAAGAACAAGTGAATAAGTGTTTAAAATTTATTTTTAAAATATTAATAGATTTAGAAATTTTTTCTTGAAGTAATTAATTTAAAAGATTTGAGTTCAAACAATATTAAAAAAAAATTCAACAAGATTAGTTTCATTGTATTAATAATATATTTATTATAATCATTTTTTCTTGCATTCACTTAATGGATAAACTAAAACTCTTAAGAACTTATCAAGAGATACAAACTAACTCCACAAGAATACCAAGCTTAGGTTCAAAAAGAACCATAAAAAACGTTTGAAAAGAAAACACTTGATTGAGAAGGATCAAGAAAATAATTAAGAACAACTAGAGCATGCAACAAAGTCATAAGTGTGCCTTAAATGAGAACTTCTACAAAAGATTTTATCTCAAATATATATATTTTTTTCAGATTCTTAGACTTTTTCTTCAAATAATAAAATATTTAATCGTGAATATAATTGTTTATTCTAACAAAATGAAAACAATACAGAAAATCATTTTTAAATAATTTAATTAATTATTCATAATGATAATAGATTATATTATTCTTTATTATTGTACTTAAAAATAAGACATGAACAACTCAATCGATTATTCGAAGACATAACTAATTAAATGTGAATATTATATATCAACAAATATGAGACTATTGATTATTTTTTATTAATTGGTTATCTTATTTTTAGTTGAATCCAAAAATCCAATAAAAACAATCTAATTAATTATTTTAAAAGAAAGATTAAAATAATTGATTAACACTAAAGAAAATTATTATATAAACTATAATAATCTATTACATTAAGTTATAATTGATTGTATTAAATTATAATTGATTATTTTATTCCTAAAATTCTTTCAATTTTTTTTAAAAAATATGTTAAAGTTTAAATCATCGCTCGTAAAGAATCTAGTGCAAAATTAATTCAAATCTATTAAAATAGTTCACACACAATCATACATTAAAAGAATAAACAATCAATATTTTTAGTTAATTATCAAAATACATCACTTTTAAACAAAGTCTTCAAGTCCAAGATATTTTGATCAGCAAGTAAAAGCCAGAGACAATTATACATGTTTTTACTTAGAGCATTCAATTTTTTTCAATAAAGTTAACAATACGTATTTCATGAAAAATACTAATAAATTAATATATTATTAATATTTTCCATGTAACAAATGTTTAGGGTTTAACAGTGCAATCTCAAACAAAATTATAGTTACTATATATCTTTTATTACTGTATGAAAACAAAATTTGATAATACATATATTATATGAAGATGTAGGTATGAGGTAATTTGAGATTATCATATTAAGAAAATGTAAACGACACGAAAGTGAGCACGCGTGGTGACATAGCTGATGAGCCCCACGTGAGAATAGCAAAGTTCTTATCAAGTATTTGACCACAACATTTTCAGGGAACTCAATAAAAGCATTGGTTGAATAATTAAGCGTAAACATAAATATATTTTTCATATATGTAAAATGATAAATTTTAACTTTTATAGACAAAAGCAATTTATGCTTCAGCTTATTAAAATTTAAAATTATTACTTTTAATATTTGAGTATGAATATCACTTTTAATTTCAGTAACTTCTGTCTATCATTCAAAAAAAAAAAAAAAATTCCTAACATCTAATTTAGGATAGATAAATAACATATTTTTTAAAATTATTAATTTTTAAAAAAATTGTTACTCGTTTATATTATATCACAGTACTGGTAAATTAGAATCGTCAATTGACCTTTTGTTTAACATATAAACAATTAACTAGTGTCGGCATGATATTAAAGATAAAAATAATAATTTTTAACATTTAAACAACTAAAGAAAGGAAAAAAAATTATGCAAACTAAAATTAGAACATACCCAGGATAAAAAATATATTTAAGACTGAAAAATATTAACAAGATACTTTCAAATAATATATTCCTCTTAATAACAATATATTTTTTGTTGAAATATATTAAAAAACATAAAAAAAAAAAAATCATGAGACTGCCATTAAATAAATGCAAACCGTAATTTCTTTGAATTCTAAAAAATTTCACTAAATAAGAGATATTACTCAAAAGCGTAAGTCACGGTGTTAGTAACATTTTATTATTTATTTTTTCTCTTTAGTAAAATTAGAGGGAGTGGATACCCCTCTCTTATTACCACTTTTTTCTCGAGACCAAAATGATTACCTAAAAAGATGAAATTAACCTTTTTATATAAGATTAATTAATGGTAGATTAATATAAGATTATTTGAACTATATATATTAACTTTTCAGAAGAAAATACTTTTTACAAGTATACTACCGAAAAGAGTTTATCTTATGAAAAGGATATCTTAAAAGAAGATATCTCATAAAATATAAAAAAAAAAAAAGACATTTTCACTTTATTTAAGAAACTATTAATTTAATATTTAACTTTATTATTTATAATAGAGTTTTTTAGTTAAATTTAATCGTCATGAACCGATAATATAAATTTTTTAAATAGAAAATTAATAACAATAATTAATTGTTGGTATAGCATTTAGAATAATTATTAGAAAAGTTAACAAAGTTACACTATATATTTGTTATATATAATGGTGCATTTTTTTCTTGATATTCTAAAAATAGATAATTTTTTTATTTACTTACATGGACAAGTCATGTTATATAAAGACAACTTTGCTTCAAGAAGTTATATATTGTTAGGACAACCTAACTTTGATATTCAATGAATTACAAAAGCACAATTTTTGTTTCAAAATCCTAAAAAAAATCGTGAAAGAACTATATGACTTTACTTAGAATCCGATTATGGTTAATTAAAATCATGTCACTAAAATACTATTTCAATATAAAATAATATAAAACACACACGGATACAAATATTGTCAAAAGATAATCACAACCAAAGCAAAGTCATATAACTAGCTCACGATTTCTGTCTAGGATTTTGAACGAAAGTTGTGTCTTTGTATCAGAACTTTAATTTCGTTGAATGCGAGAAGTCGTCGTCTTGATGATACAGTACTTCTTCAAACAAAGTTGTCCAAGTAAATAAAACAAAATTATCCATTCTTGTAATATCTAAGAAAAATTACACTATTTCCGTGCAACTACTCATTAAGTGGCACAAATTAAGTTGAGTCTAATTTGGCCACAGAAAAAAGAAAAGAAAAAGAAAAGAGCCATTCAGTATTTCTAGATACATGCTTCATGCTTGCAGCTAAGCCATCAATATCTCCTAAACGAACAATTATTAACACCGCAACTGAAATTTACAAAGTGAGGGTGGAGCATATTATGAGAATCAATGGCCTTAATGCAGGTTAATGAGAGTTGGTAAACACTCAGACAGAGGAAGTTCACCTTGCTTAGGACCATGCTGGCAGGGATTACGTTTAAAGATTTTGGTGAGCTGTCTTTGCTAGGTGCTCAACAGTGACTTGAGTCCAACCACTCATGTTCATTGATCTTGGAATCACAACTCTCAAAAAAGCAAAAGCAAACATGTGAAAGGCAGCTTTTAACATATAGGTACTACATCCAAAAGCTGTATAGAGGAGGTTGCATGCTTTTAACAACAATGATGCATGTCATGTCCAATTCCACCCTCCACCGGTATCATTTTCTTGCCTCCTCTTTTAACTTCAGCAAGTCTCTTTCTTGCTTTAGTGAGGGGTCAGAAAACCACAGCATCACATGGGCTCTGGGAGCCATAACACCCATCACTAAACAGTGATTCAATACCCTGGCTATGTAATCTTCTACCAGATTATATCATCTACATGGGGATTCAGCATTACAGTTCAATTATTTGAACATCAAATAATTAATAACCTATGCAATGCGGTATAATATTATCTCTGTCCATGCATCTCAAAAATGCATTCTAAAATCAGAGAGAAAACAGCTTTCTGCTGTCACAATTTTTCATTTGGAAAACATTCAACATTTTCCTATGGGATAAGTAAATACGGTACAGGGACCACAATCAAGGAAAAAAAATTGAAAAACAAATACAGGGAGGCAGTCATGGACCACTAGAGCATGACCAATACACATTATCCCCGGATGTCAAAAGGTTTTAACTGTTCTAACTTGATATGATGTATAAAGTGAGAAGATAAAGAAAATCATTATTTCTTTTAATTGAAGTACTGCATTTAACTCAGATTAATACAAAGATACATGCAACTTGACTATTTACATTGAAACAAAGTTTATTTTTATTTTCAAAGGTTTGATTAACAAACTGCAAAAGTGAATTTTCGTAAGTAAAAATAAAATAAAGGAAAAGAGAAAACAAACCCTACTTTACAAGCTTAAATTCCTTTGTAGATAAAGCAATTAAAAAGTTAAGCAAACCCATTCCAGTGTATGACTAATCCTGAACGGAAGGCTCCACCAAGTCAATGATAGAAAAGGGAAATAAAATAAGCATTTTTAGCAAACCTCCAAAAGTGAGATAGCATTGGATCACCAACCAGTTAAGTTCACTGGTCAGGGGACAAGAGATGGTGGCTTCCACCCATGAAGTTCGATAGCATTGTCAACACTATGGCCCATGTACATGAAGCAATAAAAGAAATATCAAATACATATTTTATGCAGTGGAACTAGTTTAAGTGTATAAAGTACACTGTATCATTCTTGTAAGAAGAATGACATAATTGGAGCAATGCCAATCACAACAAATCTCATTACATTTCTATGATATTAGAGTACAAGAATTAGAAGTTCCATTTAGATCTTTTATTAAACAATTTGTTACCAAATATGTGATATTTACTTCTAATGGGAAAGCTTCTGATTCTTGAACAAAATTGATGTGTGCAACTGTGTAGTCGCCACAATTCTGTGTTTGAGTTTGAAGGGAGCGACATTCCTTCGCCCCTTATATAAGAATCCCCTTGAATGAACGTTATAATAAATGTCTAAAAAGGCGAAAGAAAGCAAAGAACAAAATTATGGACAAGGTTCTGTTCAATCAACAAAAGCAGTCAGATTTAATTTACCAAGCATCCCAGGTAAAAAGAAAAAAACAGACTAAAAAGCAGTAGAAAGAAAAGAAACAACAAATGTGCAAAATCATGCAACTCTTTAGCTTTTGTTCCGTTTAATGATTTGCATACATGTAAGCCGATTACTCAGAGGAATCCCAGAAGACCGAGAACAAGAAATAAAAAAGAAATCGAAAAACTCGTGTGATTTCAACCACACATCCCCCTAGTTTCTCTTTTTGACCATTGAAATCAGTTCTTTGCCTTCACAGAGTTACTCTCCTTGATCCTTGCCCGGTTCTTGACTTGACTTCTTTGCTAAGAGTTAATGCTTTGGGAGCATCAGCAGCTCCACCCCCTTTAGATCCTTTCTTTGCTTTACCAGAGGCAAAAGTTCGTTGGCATGCAACCCTGACTGCCTCTTTGGTTGTAAGAATATATCTTAGAAATCTGGCATGGTTCACTGCCACGACTTTCTTCTGAGAACGTAACTATATAGAAAAACTCAGTATGAATAGTAGTTATCTCACAGCTTGTATTCAACACCATGATTGCTTAGAGTTCAGATACCTACTTTATAAAGAAGATGCAGAAAGTGTACAACGCGTAATCTGAACTTCTACTTCCCGTATAAAATTTCTCCTAAAGAGTTTAATAAAATAAGATTATCGATCAACGGGCTTTAAAGAGTGCAAGTAACTAACAGGCTGCAGTTATAAGAAAACAACATTGCATCATTCCTCTCCTTTCCCAACCCCACACCTCCAGAACATTAATTTTTTGTGCATTTTGAGGTAAATCAACCAAAAATCAGTTGGCATGAATACATCAGCAATATGTATATTCTATCCAAAAGCATGACTGTTTAGTGATATCATCTTACTGTGTTTGATTCAGAGAGGAGTGCTTATCTTTCCTAACTACAAAGAGAATAAATAATTGAATAAAATGTAATTTAGGTCCCTCAATTTCTCAAAAAGTTGGTCTTAATCATCATACTTTAAACAGGGTGATTTAGATTTTAGTATTTTTTTCATAATTGGAGAATTTTGTCCATAGCTCTAGTGGACGAAGTTTCATAAAAGGAATGAAATTCACAAGTATAAAAAATACAAGTATAAGAGAGATGTTTTTAAATTATAGAAAACTAAGACCAATTCTGACCTAAAGGAATAAAATTCACCAAGTACAGAAAAATATGAGATATTTTTTCAAATTATTGGAACAAAGACCAATTGTGACAAAAAATTGAAGGATTTTGGTCCTTCAATTGTGACAAAGTATAGGGCAAGATTTGCTCAGGTCCCTCAATTTGATGTCAAATTTTTCTCAATCACTATATTGTAAAATCAGTGATTTTGGTCCCCGAAATTCTTATAATTTGATGAATTTTGTCCATCAACCAGTATAAGAAGTTCCACAAAAAATGCGAGCACAAGAGTTATCATTTTTAAAGCATAGGAACTAAGACCAATTGCATAAAAAAAAATTCGAGGACTTCAAACACATTCCACTCATAATACACTTGCATTTCCGAAGCAGAAAAACATAATACATATGGTTCTACAATCAAACTACAAACCAATATCAACACATTCAATTTACCAGTTTATACATTCTTTGTCAAGTGAACTATAAAAGAATGCAAATTTCAACACTACAAAGAAAACGCAAACACATCACTATCAATCAGAGTTTCCAGAAACAGTGTGACTAAACGCAATTTAAAAAATTAAAAACAAAAGAACGAAACATTGTCATAAAAAATAAAACATATAAACAAACAAAAGAAATAGGTATAAAAATATCAGAGATGTTACCCCAAGATTTAACCCCTGACAATGGACAAAGAGAACCGTTTCCTGTTAAGAAACAATATTACATGAGAAGAAATCAATCGGTGAAGTGAGGCCCTACAATTTGAAGAATACGGTGGAATAAGATCGGTGTCTCCGGCTGAGAACGGTGGTTTCTGCCGCCGTTCCTTTTATGCAAAAAGACGCGCGCTGAACTCCGAAAACTTCTAGCTTCATAACTGCGTGTGGTTCAGTTCAGAACATTCAATGACCGAACCCGAAAAAGGAACCACTTCTTTATAATGGGCCGGGATTGAAAGAAGACGCATAACGGCAAATTCTTCCTGCACCTCTGTGTTTTCCTTCTGCACCCGTACTTCCATAAATTTAAAAAATATGCTTCTAAAATTTTCAATAGAATATAGAATTCTTCCTTTGTGATTATTTAGAATGAAAAAACTGTATTATACGTTGGACTGTAGAATTCAAAATACAAAAATTGTATTGTACTTTACATCGCCCAATATAAAATATATTTTTTCATATTTCTCTATATTTAAAATATATATTTTTTATTTTAGAATATAAAAATTATATTATATTAAACATATCTTTCATTTTATTTGATAAATGTTGAGCAATGTTAGATGAAAAGAACATTATAAAATAAAAGAATTAAAAGAACACTAAATGAAAATAGACTTTAAGTTAAGATAGAAAGAATGTTTCTTCTATTTATTTATAAGAAGACTCACCTCACACATCAATGTTGAAATATATTGTAAAACATGAGTTAAAGATATAATGATCATTAATTCTCTTGACACAACTATTTTCAAATTTTAATTTAATTGTTTGTTTTATAAGGTGTGCATTTTTATCATAAGATTATACAAAAAGACTCTCAAAAAGAAGTACGTATTACCAATCATCCAATACTTTGCATAAAATAAAAGCTTTTAAAGCAACATAGAATGCATTAAATGTAACGGTTATGTTGAAGCTCATTAGACCTAAGCAGGATATGAAAGAAGAACTGAAGCTACTCAACAGATGTAAACAGTCTTCTCTTAACGATTATCTTCTTCTAATGCTTATATAAAGCTTACCATCAAGAAGAAGAATAAGAGAGCAGAGGTTGCACAGTGTCAAAACACTGTTTAAATCTAGAACAATCCTCAAAAGCTTTAAAAAAAGGATCCTAGAACTTAGAGTGTCAAAATACATGGATCCAATAAAACATCAAAGAAAACACTATGAATGTTTATCCAACTCTTTATGAGAGATTGTACACATTGAAAATTTAGATTGTGTATTCATCTCTGAGACGCTATCAATCTCTAGTAGTCAAATAAGATAATCCGACCATCACTCAAGCTTTTAATTCTTACATGTTAGCTAGGAGTGGCTAAAGGACAAAGAATACTCGGTGTCAGTCAAAGATGACTTGAGGAAAGAATACTGAAAGGGTTAGTCAGGAAGGACTACAAACAACTTGGGAAAAATACTCCTTGACTAGGAGTGGCTAGGCCTAAAGAATACTCATTAGTAGTGGAGTCAAGGATACTTGTTAAACTATAATTGACTTAGGAAAGAATACTTAAGGGGTTAACTTGGAGTGGTTATGAGCCTAAGGAATCCTCTAGTGTACTTCACAACATTAGCTTGCCTAGTTAAACTTGACTTGTTGGTTGTCGTGTTAACAAATGAAGCAATATAAATTATTGTGTGTATTTTTCTCTTTTTATTATCTCCTTTATATTGCATATTATTATCATCTATACTAACCCAAGAAAGAGAGGTAGTGTGTGAATAAATACTAAAAATGTTAAACTAACATGATCTATAAACTAAGTTTTTGGTCTACATCTGGATTGATTAATCAAATGCTAGAGTTGTGATATAATCATTTGTCAAAATAAACATGAAAATATGTTAATCAAGCTATTCAATTGAGTTACAAGATTTATACCTATTTGGACTAAAAAGAATTAAGGATAAAATAAGCTTTCAAATATGCATGTATGAACATATAATGAGGATATTTGTTTTATACCTCATCAGCGAAACCTATTGAAAAATGTCCATGAAAATATATCTTTTTAAATCCATATTTTTAATGAATCATCTTAGGTTAAACTTGCATCATGTGTAATCTATCAGACTCAAGAATCACAATATGATAATTAGTTAGAGTCAATGGAAAAATATTACAGACAAAGGATTTAGAGAAATTAGCAAATTGCATCTAATATGATACATCATATGAAAGACTTTTTAGTAAGTTTGTTTGTTTCACAAACTAAATCATTGTTTTAGCCTCATCAATCAAATGATATTTGCAAAATGTTTTTAAAATTAATTAAATCACAACTCAACCTTCCCTTATTATGATTTCCAGGTTTTTTATAGGTACCATTTACTTTACGAATTTGGTATTTCTTTCATTGTTTTTGGACAAAATTTGGCAAATGGAAAGAGAATGGACACCACTCAATGATTAAACGATGTGAACAATATGAAGATTATATGAAAAGAAAAAATGGAGTAGACATGTGCACATGAGGTTATCACAAGATGCAATTCAAATTACAAGACTGTTCACTCTTTATGAACATTGCCTCGTGCATATAAGTTGATTGTAGATAGTGCTACGAGTTTAAATGCTCAATTTGGTAATATCAATATTACAGAGTGTGAAAACATGCAAAATACATAAGTAAGGAGGGTTGAATTGTGTATTTAATACTTTTGAAGATTTTCACAAATGAGCGTTTGATAAAAGAGATCAAACGAAATTTTAACAACTCTCAATATTTAGTTAGATATAGGTCAATAATATGCAATTAAAAATGAAGAAGATGGAGAGAGATTTACACTGAGTGTTTGTACATTGGTTCATTTGAAAACTTACTCTATGTCTAGTTTTTTTTATCAACATGATCAAGTTCCATTGACAAACGAATGTTGTAAGATACAATACAAATACTAATTGAACCCAACCACTTCTGACTAAACATAGAGTATTGCTTGAACCATAGTCACTCTTGACTAAACACTAATTATTTTCTAAACTTACACTCACTTCTAGCTAAAATCGGAGTATTCTTTGGACTCAACCACTCCTGGTTAAACATTGAGCATTAATCACTTCTAGCTAAACATTGAGTATTCTTTGAACATGTAACCACTCCTGACTAAAACCTGAGTATTCTTTATACAAAGGGTGTGATTTAGGCAATCATAAGTTTGGTAACTAAAAAATGATAATGTCCTAAGATTGATACATCATTAAAAATACTCTTTTAAATTGTTAACAAACACAATAATGTTTTTGTTTACAAAATAAAGTTTCAAAATGACTAAATATTACAATAGCATTAAAATCTTTATCATTGTTATATGTAGATGTTGAGAAAAAAAGTTACTGCAAAACCTTTTGAAGTCGTTTTGAGTTTTTGCAAAGTTCTTCTTCTTTGTCTTGCATTTGTTCACATTCAAGCTTGAAGATGCCTTAAATGCTTATCATACATATTAAATGCATATATCTTTTTTATGTTAGTCTCTAATATGTGACATGACTTGTCAGACTTATGTTAGATTTCTTTCTTTCCAAAGTAGAGTAAACTCTAGGACCCAACATATGATTGAAATGCTGCCCTTTTAGAAAAGATGTTTGTGGGGAGCAACTTTAGGCTTGTTCTTCAAGAGACTTATGATGTAGACACTTGATTGTGAGATCCTCTATTAAGACATAGAAATATGAACATTCTCTACAAATACAAAATAACCATTTATAAGCGTTCAATGTGTATCATAAAATGCTTTAGACTAACATGTATATATCATTTGTCCGAGCGAAGGCTTATTAGAAGAAGGTATAAGCAAGATGTTATGCATATGTTCAACCAAATGAAAGACTTGCATCTACCAAGATCTAATGCTTTTAAAATCATGTTTTATACTTTGTTCTTAAGCACGTAATCAAAACCAAATATAGGATATGTTAAACTTTACTCTAACAATCACTCTTTTTATGGTGCCTAAAACAATGAAGTTTAAACACATATATTTTTCAAAAAATATTTCAGCAGATCAAGATTTCATAAACAAATTTTCAAGTTATATAATTTAGAGCATGGAGTAGAAGAAACAGAAGCAACTATTGTCTTTGTCTTCAACATTTTCTTGTTTTCACCGCTCTTAAACATACATCATTTGTCTAGCTCCAACTTCTCCATCTAAGATTCCCCTTAGCTTGATGTTTCTTCTTCTTTTCTTCCTTCTATCTTTATATTTTTTTTTTCTATCTTCTCCTCCTTAAGAACTATCAAAGGATGGCCTTGTTTAAGAGGATGCTTTCTCCTCCTTAAATTGGTATTATGTTTCCACCAAAGTCTTTACCTTGGGTCTGATTGCTTTTTGTTTTGACACAATGAATACATCTAATGAATGTCAAATGATGCTTTCTATTGCACAAACTCAACAATAATATTAATACTACATATATGATCATATCATTTGGTCAAGTGGCATGAATAAAATCTATCTCACTTCAATATGTTTAACCTTTAAGTGTTGGATATGACTTTTAGATAGATTAATTGCACAAGTATTGGTGCCAACCAGTCATACCTTAGTAGATTTTCTAATCTACCCTTTTAACATTTTCATCTTTGACTAGAGGGATAGACATATATATTGGTGTCTTCATTGGCTTTTTGTTTGTCATATTGAACTTCTTCAACATCTCTTTGACATACTTCTATAAATGGATAACAATGCACTTCTCTTGTTATTTTCCATGCATATGATCCTTTAATGACTTTTCTACATATAATGTGTGTCGAATGCTTGAATACATAGATTTAATAGTCTTCATCAATTTGTCCCTTTGAATGCTACCTTACCTTCGAGCACAATAGTGAATTCCTTATACCACCATTTACCACAATGAGACACGTTGTTAAAGTCAAGCCCCAAATTATTTTGATTATGTGCTTAAACAACAAAGTACAAATCATGGAAGTGCTTCATATAATAGATACGAGCCTTAGCATCAAAGCATGAAAAACACTAGTGCTTTGTCTGTTGATCAAATGAAAACAATATATGTATTTTGTTTGCTTCATCTAATAAGCGAAAGGCTTAATTGATAAGAACACAATTTTTAAGCTAATATTCTTCACGAAATATTCTCTATGCTTATTATGTATTTGAAAAGAACATCTTCGTCTTACAGTAAGCAAAAAGATCGTGAGAGCATATGTCTACATCAAAAATCTATTGAAAGATGTGCTAAAGTTTAGCTGTACCATCAATCATCTTGCATGCACTGTTTGTCAACTCTGGAAAGACTATCTGCCTTGTACGATCTCATGCTTTTGTTCAGTTTGAAAAAAAAAAAAACCTCTAACCAAAGTCTATTTAGCCCTCCTAGCTTTCAAGATGTTGCTTGAAGAGAAGAATCACATTTAAAGATGTATGTCTTGCATTTAATCCTTGAACATGAGCAGACATTATAAAAAAAAAACTTTTCTAAACATTCTCATAATAACTATATTATTAGCTTGTGAGCTAGTTTGACCAACACAAAAATATTTAGTAAGATATCTCTAAGTAGTTTATTTTAGGAGTTTCTAGCTTATAAGCTATAACCCACCTTAACTAGCTTTTAACTTGTAACTTACTTTTTCCCATTATCTTATACTTATATTTTAATATAATATCTTGTATATTTTAATAGAAAATATTTATTTTAATTATTACACTATTTTAAATATTTTTTTAAATTGTTACAAAACCATTTTAAATACTTTTGTGCTATTTTTCAGTTGTCTATGTAATTCAAATCTAAAATTATTTAAATTTTAAAAATAAACAAAAATGAAATTTAATTAATACTCATTGAATCAACTAATTTAAATAAATAACTTTTCCGAACAAAAAGTAGTTAATTTTTGTAAAGAATAAAGAGAAGTTCTAAACTGCTTAGTATAAATTTAATATTTTTTAAAAAACTAAAATTATAAATAATAATATTTTTTCTAGAAAAATAAACTTTATTTATAAAATAGAACTTATATAGTAATATTCTTTTATGTCATTTTACATTTATGAACTAATGTATGAGTTAGTCTCAACAAACACTTTCAATCCCATAAACAATGTACTAGCTTTGCAAAACACACTTAATAAAACTCGTTAACACAACTCATAATCATTCTATCAATGTACGATACAATTAAAGATCACATAAGTCTAAAATAATACATAAAAATACATTACAAATGCTTTATTAATGTAAAAAAACACACACACACATACACACATATATATATATATATAAATACTAAAAGAGAAGAAAAAAATATTGGAGATTAAAATTTTCAAGTAAAATAAATTTTACCAAAATTTTATTCAATTTTTTCTTTTATGGAAAAAATTGTCCAAGCATCCCATCAAATAAAAATGAATGAGTATTGATGAAAAATGGAAAATAAAAGATGCCACACTTCATGCTCTCAAGTTTTTCAGAAAAGAAATGCCCCTTGTTGTAGATGAAGCATATGCAAGTGAACCAAAAAAAAAAAAACAAACATTATATGAAGGTAAAATACAAGAAAACCAAATAAAAACAAATAGGCATTGCAGTAAATGGTAACCACTAAAAAATTTGGAATTTCTCTTCCTCTTTTCTTTATCACAAAGAGCCAACATCAATTGTTTCTACCAACAAGGATAGTTTCTCAATTTCCACAAACTAGAAGTTACATTGACTCAAAATGAGGAAAAGGTGCTCTTTTTATTGAAGGGTTTCATCATTGAAACAACTGACTCATTGCTTGCAGGGCAATGGTTGAATTTATTTCTTAAGAATTCAAAGCTGCAGGAGGGAACCTTCAATTTCTCTCAGAACTCCAATTATGCCAGACCACTCTGCTTCACAGTGTATCTTCTTCTCTTTAACAAGATGGTTTGTTACAAGCAGCAAAAAATGGCATTTTCCTCCATGAAACAAAACCCAGATAAAAGATCCACGCCAAGGACCAGCACATGCCCTTCTTCAGCACCACCATTTATCAAGAAAACTGTTCATTCCAGCTTAAATGAAGGCGATTTCACCACATGGTTGAATAAAAAATCTGCATCTGCTTCACTTCAATAAACTTAGACAATAATTTCACCACAGAAGGCATCACATCATGAAACTTCTCTTGGACACGAGAGTTCCCCCTCCTTTTTCCTTGATCCACGTACAAGTGTATTTTTTTTTAACTTTGCTGTTTTCAAATTCAATCTCAATAAATTTTCCCCTCCACAAAACCCTTTTTTCTTGTTCCCTATCACTGTTTAAGAAAAATTAGTTCTGTGATATAGTGCACACACTCACCTCAACTTTGCACAAAACCAAATGTGCAGATTCTGGTCCAATGTTTGTCACCAGATCATGAAGATTAGACTCTCCTAGCCATAGAGACAAAACTGATACATGGTCCTTTCACTGATAATAGTACATTCTGAAGCTTCCTCTCCCTCTTTCTCTGGACAATGCAGGAACTGATCAAAACAATTCAAACAAAGCGAGTCCAAACAAAATGTCTCTTCATAAAGGTCCTTAATGCATCTTCCACAGTGAACGCAACGTGTTATGCATACTGTGCAACCTCTACAGAGCTGAGCAGCCTGATGCTTCTGTTGACAACTCTCAGCAGGGCAATCATAAATAGGTCTCACTTTCTTGCATTTTGGACATGCATCTATGTCAATTTGACGGCCATCATCACGCAAGATATGTGAATACTCTCTACGGTAGAATTGCGGCTTCCGATCTCCCTGTTGAAAATGCTTGCTTGCATCCAGTAATTCCTTTAACTCTTCAAACTGCTGATCAGTCACATGACACATACCAGCAAGCCCACCAATACGTAAATGCTTTATACCAGATTTTCCAGATGACTTAAGAGCCCTGAGGTTGATTAAGATGCCCTCAGTTGTGATTCTAATACAATCTGGCACACTAAGCTGAAAAAGGTACGTGCAAATTTTGTTAGTTTCAAAGTACACATATATACAAGATATGTCATTTCAATATAAATTAAGCTATTAAAACATCACGTATAAACATGCAAATGAAATGGTAGGATACTTTACATCAATTCACCTTTCTACCACAGACCACCAGCTGAAGAGTACATTTGCATGGTAGAGCACATTCATCTTTATCGTTGCATGTCAATAATTGTCCCGTGATAAAAGTTAAGTGAGTTAAATCACGACCAAATTATAACGCTTAGACTACAACACTCTCAAGTAAAAAAGTTACATCTTAACCATCAACTATAGCTTTAAGTAGTAAGTGTTTGACATAACAATTGATATCAATATCAAGGTCACAGGTTTGATTCCTAATATTGAGTGATGTAGGCCATGTAGGCCAAATCACAATAGAAGAACTTGATTCCTAAGGAAATAAAATTGTTGCATATGCATCAATTAGCCAGGGCATAATAAGATATTATATATTGACATCATTCTATATTTACTACAAATAATACAAAATAATGCCAGCATGAAATCTAAAATATACAAAGCACCAACTTGGAAAAACCATAGCTCTTAAAAGATATATTGTAGAGAAAGTTTTGATGTATAAGAAAGGTTAACATAAAGATTCATCAGGTTAGCATAAGTTCTTAAGTAAAAACAACACCAAATCTGCAAGCTAGTGATGTAGGGTTAGCTTCAAGCAAGGTTTTAAAAGGAGATGTGAGTCAATTTTGTCGTGGTCCTTGATTTTATGGGAAATTGCAGACAAATGATTCCACTGATACCACAATAGTGGCTTTGCAGTTGTAGCCATTCCAAAACCCTTAGCATTGCAAAAAAGGGTTACAATTTCTGTTTTAAACATCGGTTCCAAGTGATAAATAATATGTACACATGTTATGTCTTCGATCATGTTACAAATACTAACCTTCATCAATCCAGTGTTACTTTGTAAAGCCCTTCGCAGACCACTGTCAGTGATCCATAAACAGTTCACCAGGATCAGGCATTGAAGGGTCCCTTGAGCTCTGTTGGTTAACTTTACAAGTGTATCATCCGTAATCCTTTCGTTCAATGGCTGATTAATGTGCACAGTCCTCCATAACAAAGGATCACCTCTAATAGCATCACGCAATGATCTGCAGACCTGTTCAAGAGAGAGAAGGTCCCGCACACCCAGATAACCCAACACAAAAAACAAACCATCATGTGGATCACCTCTTTCAGCATCACATTCAGTTTTGGTGCAGTTTTGCACTGCTTCCGTGCTTGAAACCAAATAGTCCTCATGCTTAACCCTCAGAAACCCCCCTGCACTTCCCTCAGCCACAATGCCCCCACCAAATACCCCATCAAAATTTTGATACCCTTTGAAAATATCACCTGAAACAGACATCTCATTCTCCTTAGAACCAAACCCCTGAGGTTGCAAATTCTCAGGGCCATTCCAAGCCCAACTCAGACCTAAAAAGTGAAGATGATCATGATCACTGATCTTTTCATGTGTTTCACCCACCCCAAACTCTAAATCCTCAGGTCGGAAATCCCATTCAAGATCCTCAATCCAATCCGAGAATGCTGCCAATGTAGATTCTATGTTTAGTTCAAAAGGGTCCACTGGCAAACGATCAAGAACATCATCGAAGTCATCATCATCTTCGTCATCATTGTCATCATCAACAACCACTTCCTTTGCATAATCCAAATCAAAACATGTCTCTCCTTCTAAATTCTCGTTGAAACAACACAGGCAGCAAGAACTGCCAAAACAACCACAACTGTCGATCAAATGGCCATCCAACACCGACCCATTTGAGGGGGGCAAATTCTTCTCTTGCGGAATCAAAAAACTTGATTCCCTAGAAGAATCAAAAGCCATTCCCTTTCTTTTTAGCAGTCACTGCAACAATGCCTAATTTCTCTCTTTTTACCCTGCCTCAAAGAATAACCGAGACTCAAAATACCAGCCCCATCAATCTGCAATGCCTAATTTCTCTCTTTTTACCTCAATTGAGTTGAAGGAAATCATAAAAACACGCCCCTTCAAAGCACAAATTGATGACTGCAGAAAAAACAAACAAAAAGGGAAGATTTTGATGAAGGGAAGAGGGAAGAATGAGGAAAAAAACCAAGAGGAGTACGACCCAAATGGATCACCAACCCAACAATGTTAGGCAGAAGCATGTTGGGCACAAAAAGAAGCGACAATGTGATTTGGAAAATCAGGGTTTGTAATAGCCAAGAAAAAAGGGGAGAGAGCAATAGAGGGAGAGAGAAATTACGCTACTCCATGGTTTTGGCCAATTCAAGAAAGAGGACAGAGAATGAGACAGTCAACAAGGAGGCAAGGATCAGATTCGAACCCTCCTCAACAAATGGAGGAGATTAAGTTCACAGATTCTTTGAGATTATCTTTATAAAGGTTTTTTTTTTTTTTTTTTTTTTTTTTTTCCAGTACAATATTGGAACGTTTCAAACGTTAAAATTTAGAGTCCCAAGTTTATGTCACTAAAAGATATACACGTGTATTTTACAAATTTCAAGAGATATACCAGAATGAATAAAAACCACCTAAATAGGTTAAATTTTAGGTGGTTTTTATTGTATATATTGTTAATGAATAAATATTTATTTCTATACAGATAAAATTCGAATTGGTTAAATTTTAGGTTGTTTTTATTGTATGTTTAAATAAGTAACAGAATGGATATTAGATCTTTGGACTAACAGAAAGAAAGTGAAAATGAATATAAATAAATAAAAGTTTATAAGATATGGGATTGATGTAAAGAAAATAAGAAATTAAAATTAATTAGGTAAAATAAATAATTATAAAAATATAGTTGAATGTATTTTAAAATAAAGTATAAATTTTAAAACCTAATTAATTCATGGTGAATATTTTTAAAAAATAATGATTTTTTAAAATTAAATATATAAATAATTAATTTAAAAGATATTAAATATACACAAGATACTGAAATCATGTTATCTCCCATTTACAAAAAGAATATTCTATGAATAATATGAATAAACATTTGTATTGACACTCCTCTCTTCAGTTTGACTGTCATTATGTATTTTCCTTCCATGCAACAAAGTGAATTTAATGCACTCTTTATCATATAATAATACATTTTTAAGTTGTAAATTAAAACATTTTACATTTTAAATATGTAATGTTTTTTATTAATTAATTGTGAAAGTATTATTTACAATTAAAATTAAATGTTTTGTTTTTTATATCAAAATTTTATCATAATATTAATTAGTTCTGATACTCTTTAAATAAACCATAAAGTAAATATATAAATTATTAAACTACAGGAGACCAAAATTAATAATAATAAGATTTGTGAATTTCATACCAAATAATAAATTTAATTTGCTTTCGAGCCATATATATCTATTTACATGCATGTCTTATGTTGCGTGCCATGTAACTACAACTCTGCCTTATAATTAGAGGGCAAAGTTGTGATTCTATAAAAATTTTCCTCTCTTTTCTCTTATGTGTGGGGTAACAAACTCATTATCTATCTCCTTTTCATCCCTCCACATCACCTCAAACCTCAACCAAATAAATTCAAACATTTTGCATCCACACTTCCCTTTATCTAAAAATAGTACATCAATTTAACGAAATACAATTTTAATCTCTTAAACAAAATTTAAGTCAAGATTATATACATAATTAGTTTCATCTTCTATTAAAAAAATATAATTTATCTAAAAAGATCGATCATAAAATCTATTAAGTATTAACACAAACTCCATAAAATTATTCGGAATCTTAAATAAAGATAAAGAGATAGTTATTATTTGAAATCTGTAAATGAAAAAAAAAATTAAATATAAGATAATATTAGTTAAAATTTAAAAGATAATTTAACAACTAACTTATTAATAACAATATATATATTTATTGTTTTTAAGTTTTTATCCGTAAGATGCAAAGTATATGACTATCAAAGTGAACCAATCCACTATAGCACTTTATTTTTATGGTCAACTATATAAAAAGAATATTATTAATGATTAAATCACACATAATTAACTTTTTCTCAACTTAAAATTTTTTACTTTAGTTTCCGTATATAAATGAGTAATTTACATAAATTTAAATCTATTTATGTAAAAATAATATTTTAATTATATAGAAAAAGACGTAAGTGTAATAAGATGTAACTATATTAAAAAAATAAAAAATGAGATTTTAACTCAACAACATTAATTGTAATTAATTTGAAATTGGGCCAATTAGTAGAAAATGTATGAAGGATTAACTTAGGGTTATTGGAAAAAAACCTTAGTATGGTGTGACAATTAGCAAAATAAAAATGAAATTGAGTCAAGCTCAATGGTCATATTTTCCTGCCAACATCCAAAAGACACTGGAAAACAATTTTTTTTTTTTCTCTCTACTTACCATTCACTATTCATAAATGGCTACTTAAATGAATGAATTAACTCAACAATACTTTTTTTCTCCTCCCTTCTCTCTTTTATTTACGGTCACGAGTTTGTAATTAAGGGTAAATACATAGATTTTATTTTATTTTTTGCCAAAATCTGGTTTGTCTTTTGTGCTTAAATTGCCTATAAATATATCAGCACCTACCCCTATTTTTATTCACTCATGCCACGGCCAGGAACAAAATGTAAATTTCTTTTTCCTCTCTTCTTTTATTTAGTAGTTTCTTGTTATTTAAGTTGGTTAGTGTTAATTCCTTAGTACAAATCAGGTGTTCTTCTTGGATTGTTCTTCTTCAATTTCAGTCTTCGAAATTTAATTAGTTACATATTTGTTATATCAAGAGGGAGAGAACTACATTAACCTTCCATTTATTGTACAGAGTATTATATTGTTTTATATAGCTAAAGGATAATTTCAATATCTGGCCATTTTTTTTTCTATTTTCATTTTTGTTGTATTTATATTGTTTTTGACAACAACTCTATGATAAATATATATAGTATTTAAATACGAATTGCATAAGATCTTATTCATGAGTTCATTAGTTATCACAATGTTCGTTAAGAGTCCAGAGTTTATTTAGAATGGTTTGAAATTTACTAACCATATTGTAAAAATAAATAAAAATATATATAAAAAGAAAAAGTTGAATTATGTATTTAAAAGTTTTAAAAATTTGTGTAAATCAATGTTTGGTAAGAGTGATCAAATGAAGTTTTAACTTGAGAGAAACACTATTAAGAAAATTTTGTAAAAGTAGCATTTGAGGAAAGGTTTTAGACACAACTTTAAGTTGATATACACATGGTCAAAAACACTTTTAAGAACTAGTTTTAGCAAAACTCACCACCTTTGACTAGTTGCAAATTAATAAAATGCAATTCAAAGGGATGAGGTTAGAGAGAGTTTTACACTAGGTATTTTTATGTTGGTTTGTCTGAAAATCCTAACTACATCCAATTCTTAATAAAACAATCAAGTTCTACTGTCAGGCTAATGTTGCAAGATATACAACGAGTATTCTTTGTACTCCAATGACTCCTATCTAACACAAATTATTATTTGAACACATAGTCACTCCTGGCTGAACATTGAGTATTCTTTAGACGTAGCTATTCTTAACTAAGCACTTTGTCTACTAAAAAAGATATGATTTAAACGATCATAGGTTTATGAGGTTTGCAGATATAAGATTGAGATATTAAGAGGAGTTTTTACCTCTTTAACTTGTTCAAGCGACTTGAAGCTCTTCATTGACCGACTCTGAAATAACAAATACAATACTATTTTTGTTCACAAACTAAGACTTGAGGATTGCTAAATTACAAGAGCTTTGTTATCATTCTTGACGTTGTGATTATCATCATTAGTCTTTCTCCTTCAAAATATCTTCTTTATATAGATTTTGATAAGAAAAGAGTAATTTGATAATCCTTTAGGAGCCATTAATGGAGCGTGTGATTTTTTTCTTTGTTTAACATCTATTTATGCTCGTGTTTAAAGATGCATTAAATGTTCTTCATGCTTCATTAAATGCATATATCTTTACACAACTCTAGTCATGTAGCTTTTCTCAAATTGAAGTAAATTATAGGACATAACAAGGTTGATTGTCTTCGCAAGACTACAACTTTGCACTTTTAAAGAAGTTGTTTTGCATGGAGCAACTTAAGACACATTCTTCAAGGGATCTTTAATGTGGATATTTCAATGAGAGATTCTCTTGTAAGAAACAAAAAAACAAACATTCTCTACAAAAATAGAATAAATATTTGTAAGTACTCAATGTATACCATGAATTACTTTAGACTAAGTGTACTTATCATTTGTCTAAGCAAAAACTTATCAAAGAAAGTATGTAAGTAGAATACTTGTGTGTCTATTTGACCATATAAAACACTTATGTTTGTCAATATTTGATGCTTATAAATCATGTTTCATACTTCGTTGTTAAACACATAATTAAAATCAAATATAGGGTCTGTTGAACTTTGCTCTAAGACATGCTTTGTATGTTTTGATTTGATTCCAAAATACTTTTAGAATAGGCTCGTCATTTTCATTTACTGGATGTAGTTTCCATTCTCAACAAAATTCATCATATCCATATGATATATTTGATATGGTGGAGTACCTCTAGCTTTAAGTATAACAGGTTCCTACATTTTCCGTAATTAAGACAATTCTTCATGTACTTAGCACAATCTACTCTCAACTTTGACCAATAGTAATCAACACGTAATACTTGAGCAATTATCATTCTCTACTAGAGTGTAGCCCACATATCCCTTTGTGAAACTCCTTCATGACATAGGTTTCACATGCATCCTTAAGGCATTTTAAATGTGAAGTTGAGTATCCTCATTTGAACAATTCGTCTATATCATAATGATACAAGATGTTATTTTCTGAAATGCTTTGTTTCTCCCGTATAGATTCATTCCTCTGCCTAAATATTCTTTAATTGGTGTCATAGTAGCATGTCATTTGATATGATCTTCAGGGGATAAATAATCATTTAGGATTTTGTTTGTAATTTTTATTATGTATTTTAATTAAGTGGTTGAATGGGTCACATGAAAAAAGAAGACTACAAGAAGATGAATCATTCATATTCTCATGTGGAAAATAATGATACATTGATACATTCAATGGGAAATAAAAATAACTAATGAAGATTAATTACTAGTGGGTATTACGATTAATATAGAATCTATAAGGTCTTAAGAATTTTGGCATGTTAGGATTAATATATTAGTTATTTTGGCATGTCAAGATTAGTATAGAATCTAGAAAGGTCTTAGTTATTTTGGTCTATAAAAAGATGTACTCAGAAATGTAATGGAAGATGAATTTTGGAATAAAATTGAGTTTTTCTCTTTGAGAATTTATGGTGTTCTGATTTACAAGAACCTAAATTTGATCTTATCAGGATATCCTGTGGTGATCAACCCCATGACTTATCACTCACCTTCTCATCTTTTCTTGAGTGTGGCATCAATATCTTTTTCTAAAAGTATCTTTCCCCAAACTATCTTTTTATCCAACTGAATATCAAGACGGTCCTGCCCCCATATTTTTCTCATCAGTTTTTAGTTTGCCAGCATGTACTAATGTTTCAATCTTGTCCTTAAACAACATATATTCCTTTGTTGCATGATTGTAGTTGTGATAGTAGCAACAATTTTATTATGATAAACACATTGGGAGGAATTAAGACCTTTTTAGGGGTATGAGTTTGGTGTTTAGGGGTTCTTTTAGAATTTGTGTTTTGTTAGTATTTGACAGTGGGTTACTTGGGTCCTCTTGATTCTTTGTACTTGGGGGCGATGAAGGATTTTTGAGATCCTTCTCGGTGATTCATTTATCTTTAACTATTTTAGCTCAATCATGGTTACAAACGTTTCTCAATTCCTTTAGCTGCATGAATTTTGTAGCTCAACGTCTCAACTTGTCTGAATCTTTTGTTGGCTAAACATCGTAACCATGTGGTTGAGTGCCACTTCCAGATTTAAATTTTAGATGTTCAAGGTCATATTTCTAAACCTCTCCATGAACATTAGTGGAGATTCTCTTTTCTTATGTTGACTAGTTCTAATGTATCATAATTATCAATATAGAAGGGAGGTAGCCTCACGAAACAGTTGAGAGTTGCATCCTGAAGGGATGTAAGGAATACTTAGCAAAAGATAGTGTCATCGATGGTGTACAAGCTCACTTGGATGTTGTATACATCTATGTGCTCATTTTGATTAGAGGTCTCATCATATCAATCCAGTCTAAGTCTTCTCCAATTAGTATGCACGTCAATGAAAGGATATCCACACGATCTCCCTACACCTAAAGAAGTGTTGGATGAGGCATGATATTGAGTTCTTGTGTTGTATTGCTTTTAACCTTTTATCCTCTCATTGTGGTTGATTAAGAGCTTTATAGGTTTCCTCATAATTGGGTCTGCATAACCCATCTTTATTTCCTTTATGCTTTTGCACATCGAGATGTTCTTGATTTTGCGGGTGCTGATTTACTCTATAATTCCCTTCATTACTTTCAAACTCTTTCTTAGGCTTAAGTGGTAGTGTCATATCACTCACATTATTTTCTTGGACTTCTAAGGTCATCTCATTTGTTCCTTGTTGATATAACGTGGTCTTGGAAAGTGTTACTAGACTCCACAGTAAGCACCAAATGTTCTCACAGTGGCTAAGGTGATCTCTACAAGACAAATATGTGATCTTCCACCAAAACGCAAAATCCAAATGCAAATCGTAACAAAATGTTCATAAAATCCAAAAAAAATATATTCGAATCAGAAAATCGTATCATATCAAATATTTTTATTCCTTAAATCACTTTGAAAATGCTTACAAATAATGGAAGATATGAGAGAAACTAATCAAAAAGAAGAAAGGAAGAACAAATTGTTTGTGAGAAAAAGAGTTACGTCACGGTGAACGACAAAGGATTCATAGTGAAGATGGTGAAAACAGTCGCAATGAAGTCGTCGTGTCGGAAGACGCTCGACGACATCTACTACTCTCTAGAAGATGCTTTCTCTGGTGGAGGACGCTCTCTGGTGGAAGATGCTTTCTTTGGTGGAGGATGCTCTCTAGTGGAAGACGTGGGAAGACTCTATGAATACCCTCTTTATTGTTTCTAGAAGGAAGAAGAAGAGTCTAAAACTTGAAAAAGGTAACTTCATTTAATTTTGAATAGTTTTTTTATTATTTTATTTAATATGATTATTATTATTAATATTAAAGATAATAATATTATTATTTTAGTACTATTAATATTATATTTACTAATATTGACAAAAATAATAATAACAAGGGTCATTATATAAGAATAACACATTACAAATTATATTAATACATTTAAATAAATTTATAATTAATTAATATATATATATATATATATATATTTATTTATTGTCGTGTTATAATTTCTAATTTAGCCATATTAGCCATATTCATGTGTCCGTATTTGTTCTTAATAGGTCACTACTTACACTATTCTTAGTAAAGTTTTAGCTAATTGTACCTTCAGGATAAACCCATACCGACTTTAACCTTGTGATTAGTTGTTTAACAGTTTGATTAAGACAATCTAATTGCTTATTAACTCGTGATAAAGATTTTAGTATTTTAAGTGTTGCTAACATGATATTCTCGGTAAACCACACGTAATAAAGATTTTACTATTTTAAAAGTGTTAACATGATATTCTCGGTGAACTGAGATGCTTTCGGACCAGTGTCCGTATACTTGGCATTGTCTATAGGAGTTAAATTGATAAGTTAAGACTTTAGGGTGCCTTCGATAAACCGAGATGTTATGGGATTATTTGCCGTACACAAATTCATTTACATCAATTTAATTTTATTATAAATAATTACACCAAAATCTAAATTAAATAGAAATTACATTGATTTGCAGATTGTTCATCAGTGAATGTAGACAGTTGCATAATGAAACTCAAATACCACTAAATGAACTTCATTTTCCATTCATTCTGTATGTACAATACATATACCATGACCACTCATTGTTTTGCATTCACAAACCATACACCATGTCAACCACTCATTGTTTTGCATTCACAAAGAAGGTTGCATAAACCATGTCAACCACATATTTATTCAAATGCTTGATAAAATCACCCATTAGGGAAGAATATTGTTCCAAGGAGATCTTCGCAAGCATATCAGTCAGTATAAGCATAAAGAATTTAAGGCAGTGTAAGATAGTATAAAACTGTTCTTTCTACAACGTAGGAGGGATCCATATATAACCGTGTGTTTGAACATAACCTGCTTTTTCCAGCAATAGTTTATCAGCTTCTGCAGAACCTCTTGTTCCAGGTTTGTAAGGGATTGACTTGAATTCCCCTTTATCTATCCGGTGCAAAAGAGGGGTGAAGATCTCCCACGATGCCTGATAAGAAACAAAATACAATCACTGAATTCGTGAATAAAATTAATGTTGAAATGGGTCTATGACGCATGTACTGATATTACCTTCAACTCATCTCTGCGAACAAAGTGTTGCTGATCACCTCTAATTCTGTTAAAAAGAATTCCGTTTGTCATTGATATTCACTCAAACTATTTCCTTCAAATAAACTGTTAACTAAGTATTTCATGTAATCCAAATTTATGTATACTCTTTTAACTCCTTGAGATGTCTGTTCTCAGGAAACGAGACATTAAACAATTAAACATGAGGTCGTAAGAGCAACATACGTGTCAAGAATTAGACGTTCATAAGCCTCCGGAATGGTTACTCCTTGATAACGTTGCCTATATGACAAATCTAGTTCACTTTGAACAGTTTCCATCTCCAGTCCAGGTTTCTTGACCTGCACAAAATCAGAGAATAGTCCATTCTTAGACATATCATCGAACTATTTAGCAGTTTAGTTGCATTAGAACTGGTTGAGCAGGGACAAGACAGATCAAAGTAGATGGTATATTCTGATACCATATTAGAAATGAATTGGACATAACTCACTCAATAAAGCTAGCTCAAGAGAGGAGAAATGCCTCACTCTTGTGGAGAGTTCTGGCCCTATTCCTAACCAATTTGCGGTATCTTAACACAAATCTTTCATGTCTAGGACTAGACATGTAGCATGTGATGCTTGTAGGACTGTATACACTTAGATAACATGTTGAATTTATGAACGGAGATTCAGAGGAAGATATAGCAGAATATTGTAGAGAGAATTTAGAAAATGGAAATATTCTGTTATTCAGTTAAATGTGAAAAATATGTTCGACATATCATCCACATATATAATCTCTTAATAGACTTAGAGGATGGAGACTATTTATGAGACTACTATTAATCAAGAACTTCCTAGAAATTAAACTCTTAAGTACTGAATGCATTTTATCATGTGATATGCGATACAAACATACCATTTCCTAAGTGCATTAACTTATATTTCCAACAGAATTTAACATATAGATTTCTTTCATGAACTCAAGATAATAAGTAAAAGAGATAAGCTGTTACAGAAGCTGACAACAAAGCAAAAGTTGCCATTTGCATTTCAGGATAATTGATTCCTAACTATGTCATGATATCTTTAAATTTTTCAAGACATATACACTAAATATCTAAATCTCTACTCATAAAAATACTTTCCTCAATGACACATGAAACTTCCTGAGGTAATTAGGACAAAAAAATGGCAGAACTGTTCTCTTTTAAGTGTTATCAGCATGATAGACATACTGTAAGCTTCATGTACATAGCTTCTGAAGGTTGCAGGCGTATAACAAACTCATTTCTCCCCTGCTTTTGACCTAAAACAAGAATAAATTTACAATAAGGTCTAAACATAGGTTGATATTTAGATCAATATGTACTTGTACTTATCATCAATATATGGAAAAATACACTCTAGCTAATATTTCTTTTATTTTTCAATGCATTCATACTGTGCCAATAAGAACAAGTTCCTCCTGCATGTTGCCTTTGTTGAAATTATGGATCATACAGATGAACCCGTAATAAAACCATGTGAGATATGCACATACCCAAATATTTCTGTTTGACACCGAAGTACAAAAAAATGTCTAACTAGATAATCCTATCTTATTTTTCGAAGTAATGGGTTGTAAACTGTATCTGGTTGCACATGATGGATGATCAGTAGATATATTCATGTATTTACTATATATAATTAAAGATGCATGAATTGAAGAGAGTTAACCCAAACATTGAAAATTTGGTGCCATACACTTGAAAATATCACCAGGAACATCCTTGAATTGAACTCTTATATCTGCCTTTCTTGAATTTAAGGCCTTCCCAGCCTTTAGTATGAATGGAACACCTAACATCAGAGAGGAGCTTGGTGTGAAAATGTCTCAATTGCAATTCAATTGATCAAATGCACAGAAATATATAGCACAAAAATATAAAATAATGCAGTCCATACACATAACAAAGATGGACTGAATAATTATATTCCAAATATTCAGCACAAATAAAGCAAAGAAATGTCAGAAATATCTCCGTATAGCATCCCAGAACCTAAAATGCAAATTTGTCTTTCAGGAACAAGATAGATAGGTTTTTTTACATACCCTCCCATCTCTCATTGTCTACTCTGAGAATAACAGTTGCAAAAGTAGGAGTATTTGAATCGTCAGGGACAGTGGCATCTTCTCTATAGCCTTCATATTGACCTAGAACAACCTCATCATCTTTAATAGGCAGTACTGATTCAAGAACCTGCAATTTTTATATCAATCAGAAAGTGGTATAGACTCAGGTTGAAACACAGTCAAAATTCTAGGTAATCATCAAGATGGGTTGTGTCAAGTTTCAATTCATTAATGATAAAAATATCCCTTGTTGTTCTAGTTTTGAGTTACACATTATGAACAAAACAAGAGAACAAACCAAGAGAGCAAGAAACGACTGATGGGACTAGGAATGTAGGCTTAGAGGTTGGCAGTAAGCCCAAGGTTTGGAGGGTTTTTAAAAGGAGAAAAAAATGGGTGTGAAGAGAAATGTTGAGATAACAAAAGATGTAACAGGATCAGTTAATGACTAAGAGGGGTAGTGAGATTACAGGGGAGAAAAATAGGAGAGAAAGAAGTCGGGATTTTGGGAATTTTGTTATGGATAGGGATGTTGTTTTCTTTGAAGGAGCTTGGTCCGTGGCAGCAGGATTTTCAACCTACTATATTTCTTATTCCTTTTTGAGTAATTATACTAATATTATCTCATCTGTCATGTTATTCTCCTATTTCTTGTGTTTGATCTCTAATATTTGATCTGCCTTGCCAGATATGAGCGCATAGCCTAGTGGTCGAAAGAGGTTGTTAACAAATGTCACCAAATAAAATGATTGCTAAAGTGATCGCACTTGAGACAGAAGTTGCTGACTTCAAAAACACCTTGCAGGTCAGAAACTGAAGGCTGATTCCAACCATGAGAAACTCATGGAGTTATTTTCAGGAAATAGCGGAATGACAAATTGTTAGGCAACAGGGTCAGCATGTTCAGGAAAAGATTTGGAAGATGTATTATAGGAGGAATTAAATAGAGAGTAGGGGGTTTGGCGATGATGGGATGTTGTTGTTGTAGTTTGACAGGCATTATACCTCTGTGAAAGAAAGAGTTTTCCTTTGGGAGAGCTGTGTTTTCTCTGTTTCACACGCTGATAAAAAAATACAGTTTGCTTTAAGGAGCTTACATAAAAATAAAATGGAAAGAGACAAACCTTCACTTTCTCATCCCGAATGTGTTCGGGCTTGAGAGAAACTGGTTTTTCCATAGCAACCAAGCAAAAAACCTGAGTTTGTAGAAAAATAATGAATAACATAGACATATTAGACTACCGTGATATAAAACTATGAAGTAATCATAGGTCTTATTGAGTTGATAAAGGTCTGACATAAAACATGGTCGAAAAAAATGTAGACACTGCAAAAACTGTGAAGTGTGTTCAAGCCTGTTAAGAACGTAGTTGGTCTTATAATCAATAATTACAGGAAGATTCAAGCACTTTTATAAGAATCGCTAAGGTCTGTTTGAAATTCAATTTAATGCTTAAAATGGAAAAAAAAATCAGAAGTTAAATGATTTAGTATTGTTTGTTTAAATCATACTAAAATCAAATAAGTGATAAAGTGGTTAATGAAATTCCAACATATGGGAAGTCACTAAAAACAATCAGCAAACCCGATGAGTTGGCATAACGGCCAGACACCTTGCGCTCACACATTGAGGGGACAATTCCTGTTGTAGGGAACGGGACCCCTATTCGATCCCCACTTTGTACAAAAAACCTCATTGTTCTAGCGAAAGTCACTGTACTGCAAGCAGGATTAGTCCTTGACCAAGTGGATCCGAAGAACCCGTGGAGTGACAGAAAAATTTTTAAGCAACGAGCAACAAAAGTTTCTTTATTCAAATCTTTGAATGGAAAAGGTTTCTCATAGCAGCCAATATTCAAATGCTAATATTATTCTTAACACGCCTTCATCTCAAAATTTTCAACAAAATATTACAAATGCAATGCATAATATTCAGTACAAAATGTTTAGTATTTTAGTTTCCACACCAACGTTATTTTGTTTTATAAAATCTAATAGTCTAATAAGATTAGAAGTTTTGAGGGAACTGAATTTAAACAATATTGTTGCATTTGATAATTTTGTATTATCAATCATGGTAATAGTAACGTGAAAATAAAGGCCGTACCTGCAGTAGATGATTTTGAATTATATCCCGAATAATTCTGCCAAAAAAAAAAGTAAGTTAATGATTTTGGTTTTTTTAATGGCAATAATATAACACAATACACAATAAAGCTTAAGCATTGACGGATGGTTCTTTAAAAGCTAGAGAAGTTTCACTATCAACATAGTAAAAACGGTATACACAATTGCTTTCTCAATATTACTTCATTTGAGAACCTATATGGATGTGACAGGCAGCTTAGTTTAAAATATAATTAAGAAAAAATGACTTACTACACATACCCGTATTGATCAAAATATCCACCTCGGCCTTCAGTTCCAAAATCTTCTCTGAAAACGATCTACCACAGGAAAACAGCCAAAAACTCAATTTGAATATGTGGCACGTAAATGTTTGATCATGAAGTACCCGAACTAGGTAATAAAAGACAATTAAACAGGGTCATATAAAAGGATTTGACTACGATGAGGCAAATTAAGAAATACGAATTGTCAAGGTAATGGTAACTCACTCACCTGCACATTAGCAATGTTGTCACGGTTCCATTGCGGCATGAATAATCGGTTTGCAAAACGAAGTACTAACTAGTAAATAGAAGTCAAATGAAGAGGGTTTAGGCCAAGTTTATGAAGCAAAACAAAAGAGAGCCAATAAGTAGTCATTTACTACCATATTCTGCACTAGTTCCTTTCCTAAGTAGTGATCAATACGATAAATCTGGGGTTCTTCAAACAACTCTCCAATCTGGGTACTGAGTTCCTCTGCAGATTCTAGATCCTTACCAAAAGGCTTCTCAACAACAATACGAGTCCACCCACCAAGATCAGCTACAAAACGAAAATAGATGAATTCATCAATAAAAGCAATGTTAGAAATGAAGATGCAACTTAGGCCAGGTAGAGAAATTAGACGCATTTCCTTGGTATGACAGTGTTAGGCTGGAAGAAGCACAACAACTTGATAGCAAGACAGGATTGCAGGTTTATTGTAGGAGCAGGTTTAAAAAGAAAAACTAAGAATACAGTTGAAAGGTAATTTTTACAGCCAAGAGTTATTTAGCAGAAACGAGCACTTTAATAGGAAGCTTAGAGGGAAAAGGGGGACAGTTTTGAGATTTGAGAGACCTGTAACTAGAATAATTCAGTGGAAAGGTGTTATGAACCAAGAATTGAAAAAAGAAAGAAAAGAAAGATCTTTTACTGAGGGGTGGACTATTTTTTGTGGGCATGGATCACTATGCTCTTGATGTTGAAAGAAAATTAAATTGTTAGAATCTAATATGTATAATATGAAGAGTTAGTAAATTCTGTGCTACAAAATCTTATATACAGATAAGAATTACTAATAGGTAGACAAGTAGTTGTAACTGGCTAATCATCTAGGTTACAACTAAAAGCAGAACACTCAGTTGCAACTGACTAGACACTTAAAACCCTGAGATCTGTTTAGTTGATGCTACCTATCAAACAGACTTCCAAGTTTATTCCAGAATTATTTTCTAATATAAACACAAAAAATACGACAAAGCCACCTGTAGTATGCAGTAAATCCAAAATCAAAGCAATGTGTCAGCCTCTGGAAGCAGTTATTATATTTTACAGTATATCAACAGAATTGACTTCCATAATCATCCAGTGTTATCAAGAAAATAAATCACAAAGAAAGAAGACAAGAAATCAGCATTTTAGATTTATTTAAAAAAAAGAAAAAGAGCTGAAAGTGACCTCTGAAGTACAGACTACAGTAGTTATCCGACTGAGAATTACTTCTAGCTTGTCTTGAGCTATGGCATATAAGGTTTGTTATTCTTCCCCAGTAAGAGTTCTTTTTAAACGTTAGCAACTAAATTATACAAGATTCATCAAAACAATGGATGCTAAATCTTACATTTGTTCATGCAATATGTCTTTATCATCTTGCAAACTGATGGATACACTGTAGGAGGAAGGGCAAGATAGAATAGCCTTCGAGAAGAACCCTGAGCGCTACTTTTCAAAGATTCATGCTCTGAAATCTCTTTATCCAAATTACAGAAATCATCCTTAGAATCATAAGAGCCGCTTACATATTTGATCTAATGGGAAGAGAAAGGGGAAAGCGTTTGATCAATCAGATGAGTAAGTTTAGTGAGTGAATAGCAGAAAATTATAAAATGATTCAAGGCAGCCAACACTAACCAGATGCAAGAACTTTGATACATCCTCCAACTGCTCAAGGGAAGAATCTTTGCCAGGAACAAGATAGCTACACATCAAACACAACCAATTTCCGATCATTTATTGTACTTAGAATCTGCTTAAATAAGAAGGGATAAATATCATGAATATAGAACAAGAATGAAAGAAGCAGCAAGCAAACATGTAAGACAACAATCATGGAACAAACTTCAAATTCATATTTGGTTCAGTTTATTTTTGAGAAATAGTCACTTACTTTTGTTAGATTAAAAATCTTTTGAGAAATAAGTGATTTTTTACAAAAATTAAGTTTTACTAACATGCTATAAAAATTTAATGTTATGTAAACACAAATCCCGGAAATATGCTCTGTTATTTCACATGCTGGAATTACAATAATGTAATACTTACATAAAAGAAATCATGGTTGTGAAACAGTAGAAAAAAATTATTTCCATCATTTTTTTAATTCATTTTATATATATATTAGGAAAGATATAGATTGTGCAACGTAAACAAAAAAAAACTAACCCACGTAAGCGGTTTCTCAATTCGTTATCAGTGATTTTTGTCCTAGCATAGCCAAAAATACAAACCTCGTTTGGTGGTAGGAATCCCTGAAAAAAGCCACCAAAATTTAGAACAACTGTTGGTTACTTTTAGAGAAACATACATCACTTAGAAAATCCTCCTTGTAAAAGATGAATGAGTAACAGATATCTATTCAGGTTATAATGTAGAATATAGTCTTTTTGGTTTCCCACAAGTATTCTCCTTTAGATGTAATCTATTTCCTGGCTATTAAATCCGGGACGCCTCTCCCAGCAGAGATTCAAACCTTGGGTCCCCATGTTGCGAGAGCCAGCCCCTTCTACTAGATCCAACCCCGTTGGTCATAGTGGGTTCGCTACACGGATCAACCAATGCCAGTGTGTTTTTTGTCATAAACCAATTTTTTGTACAGACCATTTAGATTTTAGATCAAAATCCTATAATGGTTTCAACTAGAGTTTACATACCGAGTCTCAACTTCCAAGTCCAGACAAAAGAGGAAAATGTGTTAGGCCCTTCACATCCAATCAAAATTCTATCAAATCTTAATTTCAAGTAGAATACATGAATAGGGAGCAATTTTTTGGAACAATTGCTAGATTAAAATTATAACATTCTGAAACACATTCCATTAAGGGTCTTTCAGTGGCTCACTAATACTTCAATGATCATCTATATCAAATCCTTTTGCTTTTATAACAAGCACTAAATACCATGGGGAAGCCTTACTTTATTAAAGACTGTTTCGATGATGTTGGTCCAAATATAAAAAATGCCCAGAGATAGATGTTATAGTGATATACTCTTTCCCAAGTCCTGCAGCATGAGTGGTTATGCAAGTTCATGACATTTCATTTGATAAATCTTTTAGTGGGTATAGGTGGGATAATGTAATGTGTGACATGATGTGTGTTGGGTAGTGTTTTTCAGTGTAGGTGAGGATTTTATAGCTACTGGTTGTATTTAATAGGTGCAGGGGATTGGATGGTTTAATGTTGGATCAGGTCTTGTACAATGCAGCTTTTGGTGCAGCTGAGATTTAATTTAGTATGTCATGTACTCAACCTCTCTAATACAATTATTTTTGTCTTTCAAAGAACAAGGCATTAAATAATGTGGTCCAGAAAGTTTATTCTTTATATTCCTTTATTTAACACACAAATCCTAGATTCTCAAACCTGCTCATATAGGTGGAAAAGTGCTGGAAACGTCTTTTTCTTAGCAAGATCACCAGAAGCACCAAGTACAACAATGGAGAGTGACCCAGTCTCAGCCGCATTTTCCGAATCCCTTGATAAAGGGGATTCAGTTCCTGAACTTTTCCTTCTTTCAAAATGCCATTTACTTGACGCCATCCTCTATCAGCAGCACCAAACAAATATAACCTTGTCTCTGGCATCAAACAAACAAGTTGCAAATAACCAAATATCCTTCAATTAGGTTAATCACAGAAAGCATATCGGAAAACAGTTCACAAATTTAAAGCTTCAATTCCTACAAGACCAGCTCCTCTAAATTGAGCACCTAACTTTCAAACGTAAACTAAGTTTGGTTTAGTGTGTGATACAGTCAAAAGTGGATCCAAAATTCCAAATACCAAACCAAACACATACTAGTTACTCATGAAAAAGATCATCCATTCATAACACGTGATGGAATATCATACGTATCCGATACCGCAGAATACTTACTTTATCCTTTTAGAAACGAAAATCATTCACACAATCAAACAATTCCAAACAAAGTACCGCGAGCAGTATCTAATCGAGTGAGTAATTTCCCAAACCAGAACAAAATACCATTGCAAACACATTGATATTGGTAGAAAATCTAATTAAGATTGAATCTCAACGAAAAACAAAAATATAGAATAGAATGATGAAGCTTGTAAAATTTAAATCACACAAAAGATAAACAATGCTTAGGAGTGAAGAAATATACGTAAGGTATTGAAAATTACATAGCTCACACAGAAGTGGCAGTGTTGATTGATCTTTCAAGGATTGAAAATGGAACAGTTACGAAACGACGTTATCCTTCAACGAATTTCCCCTCCATCTTCTCCTATTTACCTTCATACCCTTCATGTTATCAATAATTATATGAAATTATGAATTTATAACCAATATACAAATTTCACATTCTTGTGTCATTTTTAATTATATTTTAAATTTTTATCTTTGTAGCTATCGTAAGTATCCTTCTATTATTTATACAAAAAAAGTAAAAAAAATAATTATAATAGTTTACATGTTTCAATGTATTATTTTCAAATCTAAACTGAATTTTAGTTTTTTTTTAAGAAACAATCTACAGTTAAAAATAAAAATATATCACTATATAAATTACCATAAATATAAAATAAAATTATATTTAAAAAATATTTAAGAATTTGAATACAATATAACTATTTAGAACTATTTATTTATTATAAATTGTAATTAGTTTTACGAAATAACTATTTTGTTAGTGTAATGCATAGATATCTTCAAACCAAAGAAGTTGAGAAGACTTTCAGAAAAGATGTTCCATTTTTTTGGTGTTTACTCGTACCAGTACAGAAACATATTATATTATTTTAAAAAGAACTTTATATTCAATAGTACTGATTAATCAAATAATAATATATTTTGCTTAAATCTCTTTTAACTTCAAAATATGTCCTTAAATAATTGAAGAAGATATATTATAAAATATAATTTAGAAAGGAATTACATATTTAATCTAACATCATATTATTTTATTTTATTTATTTTCAATAAAAAATAATTAAAAATAGATGAATGGCCAAATGCAATGGAAGTATGCAATAGAGAACAAATTATGGTAAGTAAAAAGATATATATTTTCACTTCTATTTTAATAGATTTAAAAGATATATTTTTTTTTCTCGATAAAGTTTTACAATTTGACCGTAGAAATTTGAATTATGGAGTTGAAATTTGTAAATAAGTTGATATATGAAAATATTTATAGAGATATTAAAAGTTATTTTACTATTATTTTTTTACTATTTTTTTCATATGTTGGCATGTGTCATTATTTTGTGTTAACATTGGACAATTTGGAAAAAAGTGGGTGAAGTTCATCCAGAAGAAATTTCAAAAGCACCTGTCCCATTAGTTAAACATTTTGAGTTTGTATTCAAAAGAAAACTAAATCATTTACAAGGTATAATAAGTGTGTCAATGATGAATAGAAATGTAGAGAGACAATTTGTTTAAAGTTAAATGAAAGATGCACAAAAGAGGTCCAATGATTTAAAGTTAAGAGTGCAAAATTTGACCAACATTATCCAATAATAGTGCTTATTTTTGATTGATTATGATTTACTCTGATTAATTTTAATTGACCTCAACCCAGAATAGTAATTGGTGATTCTAAACATACAAAATCATTATGACTAAATATACGACAAGGTCATTTAAATATCACATAGGTCTACAAGGAGTATCATCTATCATCTATCTCACTATTCTCTCACTCATATATTCTTAAACACTTTTTTGCATTCTGACTTGAGTGTTGGAAAGTCTTCTGTAGGTGGACCCCTATTCGATTCAATGTCTTCAACTCGATTGCTGACAGTATAACTACGGACGGTCTTCTCTCAGGTCGGGTAAAAACATTTGGCGCCCACTGTGGGGTCAGGTAAAACTTTTCCTGCCCCTCAAGACAAAATTATTATTCTAAAAAATCACCATAATCCCTCTATCTCAATTTTACATTATCAAATTATATTATTTTATTAAGGGATATAAAATATAATGAGCATTGACAAGCATGAAAATTTTAGAATGGTGCATTATTAACATTTCATATAAATATTTACCGATATTATATTACAATTGGTGACCAATTGACACGTGTTCAAATCAAGCAGAGTCTTTCTACGTTAAGGTAGGACTACATACAATAATGTTCTATTGTAACTTTGCACATAGAGGAGCCTCAAATTACATGTTAATTATATATTTAGGCACTAACTATATATTTTCATGTGATTTAAATGAAAATACAATTGAAAAATATATTTTCATATTTATTATATATTCTATAAATAGATTTCTATCAAAGAAAAAAAATTAAATCATCCATCTAATTCTTTAATCATAAGCTTAATATTATTTCAGCTTCATCACAGAACTTTTATCTGTAACCCTTTTTCCAATTATGTTTTTTTTTTAAAAGTAGATGATAAATAAAATAGGAATATTTACCAAAATTTGGAGTTTAAAATATTCAAAATATTAGTTACTTCAATTAACACTTACCATGTGCGTAAATGTATTTGGATGATTAAAAAATAGGATTATAATGGTATTTGGATGATTAAAAAGTAGGATTAGAACGTATTAGTCCTATTATTTAAATTACTTAATATGATTATTATTCATATAAAATATCATCAAATTATAATATATTTTGTAGTCTGTCAATGAACTTCAACAATTATATTTTCAAAAATCGTGTTAACCCTTGCAAGCATTATTGATGGTTATTTTGGTTCAACCATTAATTGATTAATTATATAATTTATTGCATGTATATAGATTCATAAATTATTGTAGATATACATTGCTTATGTATAATTAATGATTTATGGGTGCAAGTATAGAATTTGTTAATCACTCACCTATTTTTATAAAATGCTATTGTTCATAGCATAATTTCTATATTAATTGATTGATGATATTTTTCAGAGTATAATATTTTCAAGAGCATAACTTTTATATTAATTGCTTGATGATTTCAGAGCATAGTTTCTATATTAATTGTATGATGATATCTTTTATAGCATAATTTCTATATTAATTTGCTTGATTTTTAGAGATATTTTTCAGAGAATAATTTCTATATTAATTGTTTAATGATATTTTCAGAGAATAACTTCTATATTATGATATTTTTGAGTGAATAATTTCTATATTATTGTTGGATAATATTTTTCAGAGAATAATTTCTATATTAATTACTTGATGATATTTTTTAGAGCATAACTTCTATATTAATTGCTTGATGATATTTTTCATACCATAACTTCTATTAATTGCTTTATGATAGCATAAACTCTATATATTTTGATGAGGAGAACTTCTATATTAACTGCTTGATATTTTTCAGAAAATAATTTTTAAATTAATTGCCTGATTTAGAGAATAACTTTTATATTAATTGTTTGATGATATTTTATTTTTATATTAATTGTTTGATGATATTTTCAGAGGATAACTTCTATATTAATTCCTTGATGATATTTTTTATTTCTATATTAATTATTTGATGATATTTTTAAGAGCATACCTTTTATATTAATTGCTTGATGATATTTTTTAAAGCATAACTTCTAAATTAATTGTTTGATGAGCAGAACTTCTATATTAATTCATTGATTAACATAATTTCTATGTTAAACTTCTATATTAACTGATTGATGATTTTAGAGCACAACTTCTAATTTTCCATTAAAAAATTTGTGAAATTGTTGGCAATGGTATTATCAAGTATGTCTGAAACCATGTGTTGCGTTGTTGTGTCATATTATTTGATCATTTGTGTGTATAAATTAAGTATTGGAAAGAGATATTTGAAGAATATTTAAATATAATGTGGAAACATATGAAAGTTAGTACAACTCATGTACTTCATTAATTTTATTTATATATTTAATGTATTTTAACAATATTTTATTTGGTATTTTTGTTAACTTAATTAATGTAGTGTGCATTATGTTTGATGGAAGAGGATAAAAAACATATAATGAAACAGTTGCAAAACCAATATAGAAATAGACATCATCATTTGCATCAAACATACATATAAAACAAAGATAGACCAAATGATGTATGTCCTGAAGATTGAATTTAAGATAAAGTTACATTTTTTATTTATCTATATCTTAAATTTAACTTTTTTAATGTATTTTTATATTATAATATTAAATTATTTCTATATTTACAAGGAAGAAGTTTGAAAAATAAAATTAACCAGAATAAACAAGAGACTAAGTCAGTTATAAGCACAAAGTCAATTGCTAAAAGGCATTTGAAACAGTAGTGTTTCTTTTATGTTTCATGTATACAAATTTGTGTATACCACGACATCTACATACATTAACCCATTAACGGAAGCCTTCTTCTCGTGTCGTGAAAGTCCTTTGCTCAAGCCAAAAGGGATCAAGGAAGTACGAGCTAGTAAGATGGTTAGATACTGGAAGCTAACATTAGTGTTTTGTCTCTCTTGAATCGATTGGAATTGAAATGGTGGAGTGCTTCGAGTAGGATCCGACCCCATCCCAGCAGTCAAACTCCTTCCTGACCCGGCTCACCTCTCGTACAGCTGGTACATGTCCTTTCCTTTCTGGGAGGCCTAATTATAAGTTTGTTTTTTTTCTTTTATTTAATCTAACATAGTATTATTTTATTTTATTTATTTTTAATAAATAAATAATTAAAAATAGATGAATGGCCAAATACAATGGAAGTATGCAAAAGAGAACAAATTATGGTAAGTAGAAAAATATATATTTTCACTTCTATTTTAATAGATTTAAAAGATATTTTTTTTTTGTTAAAGTTTTATAATTTGACTATAGAAATTTGAATTATGGAATTGAAATGTGTAAATAAGTTGATATATGAAAATATTTACAGATATATCAAAAAATTATTTTACTATTTTTTTTATATATTGGCATGTGTCATTTTTTTGTGTTAATATTATATAGGACAATTTAAAAAATATGGGTGAATCATATCAAGAAGAAGTTTCAAAAGCACCTATCCCGTCAATTAAACATTTTGAATTTATATTGAAAACAAAACTAAATCATTTACAAGTTTATTTAAAGGGACTTTGACCATATTCTTAAAAGATACTTAGAATAATTAAAATAATTAAAGAAGATAATATATTTGAACAGACCTTACCGTGTAAAACTATAATAATTAAAATAATTAAAAAAGTGATATATTGAAACACACTTTGACGTTATATTTAGGTGTGAAACTATATTAAATATACAGAAACGATAATTTTACACAATAATTTCAAATAAAAGTAAATTCTATTAAATATAAATGAAATATAAATATTCTAAAAACAACCATGTTTATATTGATCCACTGGCATTAGAGCATCTGAAAAGAAAATCTGGATACAATCTACTAACATCAGAATAAAAAAAGATTACAAGCAATCATTTTCGAAAAAACAAGTTTCGAAAATGAATACTACTGCTTGAATTATTATTATTATTAATTTATTGATTTTTGTGAGGAAAGTTTGATCAGCAAGTAGTATTTGAAGAGTATAGAGGAATGAGGAGAAAAGGATTATACCATACATAGGAGAACCTAACAGTCTCAAAACCCTTCAAAGGACTGCCATTGATAAAGAGGCAATTGCTCCCTTGAGCGGAAAGAATGGATGGGCTAATACCTATTTCACTCTTAAACCCTTGGCATGAAAACCTTATATTACTTACGGCACACTTACAATTGTTTTTCACCACTACATTCCACTCTTGCTTCCCACCTATTATTCTCCCCTGTGTTATCTCAACCATGATGTTGTCCAAGTTACAGTTACAAGACCCTGCAAAATTAATCAATGGGTCATACACATGTACACAAACATAATCACACTAATATCAAAATCACATAGAACTTTAAAAAAGTTTAATAAGGAGTTCATGTTATGTCATCATTATAGATTTTAAGATTTCAATTAGATTTCTCATGAATTTTTAGATACATACAGATGAAAATTTGCCAACAGATTTTGTAATGTTAAATTTATCAACGAATGAAAATTTTTATCTAATAACTCGTAAATAAATGAAGAATTTTTTTGTAGTGAGTAACAATGACATTCTTAATAACCTTGTGACTATTCTAACACTAGGAAGACAAAGAAAAATGGTGAAATATTGAAGGAAATGGTATATACCTTTGATAACAAAGAAAAGAAAGAGAATTGAAATCAGGTACTTGAAAGTTGTCGCCATTTTCTATAAGAGATTTGTGTAATTCTTATTCTCTAATTTGAAGAGTGTTTGATATGTTTTATGTTTCTCATATTTAAAGAATTTTTATTGGCACATAAATGTAAAGATTAGTAGTTCATAAATATAAACATTAATTAAGAAGTCCGTTATCTTACAATAATAAATATATATAATCCAAAAATAATTAATGGGAGTTAATTATATATTTATTATTTTACAACTTTTTTAAGAATTGTTTATCTATTTAGCTTTCATTCCAAAGCTCTTTTTCAAATAGACTTTTTCTTTTATCCCACTAACACTTTTATTTTTTACTTTTTTAATAAGTCTTTTTAGCTTTTAATTCTTGAAATAATAGTGTTTATTCTGATTGATTATAATTTACTCTGATTAATTCTAATTGACTTCAACCAGCTACAGAATAGTAATTCATGATTCTAAACATACAAAATCATTATAAATAAATATACCGCTTTAAAATGACAAGGTTCTCTAAATATGACATATTATAAGTAAATATACCGCTTTAAAATGACAAGGTCCTCTAGATATGACATAGGTCTACAGTATCATCTATCTCACTATTCTCTTACTCATGTACTCTTAAATAGCTTTTTGCAATCTGACTTGAGCATCGGAGAGTCTTCTGCAGGTGGACCCCCATTTGATTCAACGTCTTCAACTTGATTGCCGAAAATACCACTATGGACAATCTCTACTTAGATCAGGTAAGAACATTTGGTGTCCACCGTGGGGTTAGGTAAAACTTTTCCTACCTTCAAGACAACATTATTATTCTAAAGAATCATCATAATCCCTCTATCTCAATTATACATTATCAAATTATATTATTTTATTAAGGGATATAAAGTATAGTGAGCATTGACAAACATGAAAATTTTAGAATGGTGCATTATTAACATTTCATATAAATGTTTATCGGTATTATATTACAATTGGTGACCAATTGATCATGTGCTCAAACCAAACAGAGTCTTTCTACATTAAGGTACGACTACATACAATAATGTTCTATTGTAACTTTGCACATAGAGGGGCCTCAAATTGCATGTTAATTATATATTTAGGCATTAACCATATATTTTCATGTGATTTAAATGAAAATACAATTGAAACAAAATATTTTCGTATTAATTATATGTTTTGTAAATAGATTTCTATCAAAGAAAAAAATGAATCATCCATCTAATTCTTTAATCATAAGCTTAATATTATTTCAACTTCATCATAGAACTTTTATTTGTAAACCTTTTTCCAATTATGTTTTTTTTTTTAAAAAAAAGTAGATGATAAATAAAATAGGAATATTTACCAAAATTTGGACATGGAAGGTTTAAAATATTCACCATATTAGTTACTTCAGTTAACACTTACCATGTGCGTAAGTGTATTTGGATAATTAAAAAAATAGGATTATAATGGTATTTGGATGATTAAAAAATAAGATTAGAATGGTATTTGGATGATTAAAAAATAAGATTAGAACGTATTGGTCCTATTACTTAAATTACTTAATATGATTCTTATTCATATAAAATATCATCAAATTATAATATATTTTGTACTCTCTCAATAAACTTCAACAATTATATTTTCAACAAATGTGTTAATCCTTGTAAGCGATGGTTATTTTGGTTCAACCATTAATTAATTAATTATATAATTTATTGCATGTATATAGACTCACAAAAAATTATTGTAGATATACATTGTTTATATATGATTAATTATTTATGGGTGCTATAGAATTTGTTAATCACTCACCCATTCTTATAAGATGTTATTGCTCATAGCATAATTTCTATATTAATTGATATTGATGATATTTTTTAGAGCATAATATTTTCAAGAGCAACATAACTTCTATATTAATTGCTTGATAATTTCATAGCATAATTTTTATATTAATTGTTTAATGATATCTTTCATTGCATAATTTCCATATTAATTACTTTGATGATATTTTTATAACATAACTTCTATATTAATTGCTTGATGATATTTTTATTAATTACTTGATGATAACTTTTGTATTAATTGTTTGATGATAATTCTATATTAATTGTTTGAATATTAATTGTTTGATGATATTTTTAGGGGATAACTTCTATATTAATTCTTTGATGATATTTTTTAGAGCATAATTTCTACATTAATTGCTTGTTTTTAGAGTGTACCTTCTATATTAATTATTAATTAATTGCTTGATGATATATTTTAGAGCATAACTTCTATATTAATTGTTTGATGATAACATAACTTCTATATTAATTGCTTGAGAGCAGAACTTCTATATTGATTGATTGATGATATTTTTCAGAGCATAACTTCTATGTTAATTTTTTGATGATATTTTTTAGAGTATAATTTTTATATTAATTGATATTTTTCAGAGCATAATTTCTATATTAATTGTTTGATGATATTTTCATAGCATAACTTCTCTATTAATTGCTTGATAATATTTTTCAGAGCATAATTCCTATATTAATTGCTTGATGATATTTTTGAGAGCATAACTTCTATATTAATAACTTCTATATTAATTGCGAGCATAACTTCTATATTAATTGTTTGATGATATTTTTCAAAGCATAACTTCTATATTAATTGCTTGATGATAACTTTTGTATTAATTGTTTGATGATATTTCTATATTAATTGTTTGATGATATTTTCAGAGGATAACTTCTATATTAATTCTTTGATGATATTTTTCAGAGCATAATTTCTATATTTAATTGCTTGTTTTCAGAGTGTACCTTCTATATTAATTATTAATTAATTGCTTGATGATATTTTTTAGAGCATAACTTCTATATTAATTGTTTGATGATAACATAACTTCTATATTAATTGCTTGAGAGCAGAACTTCTATATTGATTGATTGATGATAATTTTCAGAGCATAACTTCTATGTTAATTTTTTGATGATATTTTTTAAAGTATAATTTTATATTAATTTTTTGATGATATTTTTCAGAGCATAATTTTTATATTAATTGTTTGATGATATTTTCAGAGCATAACTTCTCTACTAATTGCTTGATAATATTTTTCAGAGCATAATTCCTATATTAATTGCTTGATGATATTTTTGAGAGCATAACTTCTATATTAATTGCGAGCATTATATTAATTGCTTGATGATATTTTTCAAAGCATAACTTCTATATTAATTGCATAATGATAACATAACTTTTACCTTGCTTGATGAGGGAGAACTTCTATATTAATTGCTTGGTATTTTTTGCTTGACGAGGGAAAACAAGTATATTTTTTGTATTAATTGTGAGATGATATTTTCAGAGGATAACTTCTATATTAATTCTTTTTTATGATATTTTCAAAGCATAAGTTTTATATTAATTGCTTGTTTTCAGAGCATACATTCTATATTAATTAATTGCTTGATGATATTTTTTTAGAGTATAACTTCTATATTAATTGTTTAATTGTTTGATGATAACATAACTTCTATATTAATTGCTTGATGAGCATAACTTCTGTGTTAATTGATTGATCAGCATAACTTCTATATTAATTGCTTGATGATAACATAACTTTTATATTAATTTCTTGATGAGCATAACTTCTATATTAATTAATTGCTTGATGATAACATAACTCCTATATTAATTGCTTGATGAGCATAACATCTATATTAATTGATTAATTGATTGATGAGTATAACTTCTATATTAATTGCTTGATGATAACATAACTTCTATATTAATTGCTAGATGACCATAACTTCTATATTAATTGATTGATGAGCATAACTTCTATATTAATTGCTTGATGATAACATAACTCATATATTAATTGCTCGATGAGCATAACTTCTATATTAATTGCTTTAATGATATTTTTCAGAGCATAACTTCTGTGTTAATTTTTTTATATGATATTTTTCATAACATAACTTCTATATTAATTGATTGATGATTTGAGAGCATAACTTCTAATTTTCCACTAAAAAGTAGTGAAATTGTTTGACAATGGTATTATCAAGAATTTTTGAAACCATGTGTTGCGTCATATTATGTGATCATCAAAATTATTAAAATGATAATTATTTTTCATGAGTCATTTTTTTGTAAAGTAGCACTTTGAAAATAAGTTTAAGCTACAACCAATTCACAATCTTTGAAAACATACCATTCAAAAAGAAAAAAGTCAATATCATCATCATGTTAGCGATTTTGATCCAATTTGCTGAATCCAAATTAGGAACACAGGAAAATAAAAACTATTCACATGATTTGATGTTTCGCATCTTCAAATTCATATGGTAAAATTGAGTTGCAACAGTCTGTCATGTCTCCAATTCAATCGATAGAATTTGATTGCAATTCCTCTGATATTGTTTATATATTTAATTGCACAAGTGGGACCCACATTTGACATCCCTTTGATTTTGATATATTGAATTCTTCTAATCGGTATTGTTCAAGCTACAACAAATGCCAAGGTGATCATAGCACCCAAAACAACAGTCATTCGACTATCATCGGACAAGCGATGTCATCCTATATATTACTCTGATCTTTCACACATAGAGAAATTATTATTGTTACTTGATACAAAATATGGTAGCGTAAAAGTGCATGTCTAGGAAAGTTCTGGTAAGGGAAGACTTAGTATTTAAGCGTGTCCGTTGGTGACCCACCTCTCTTTCCTAGGAACTTATCTGGTGTACTAGTTCACGATCTAGAGTCATTGTTACAGTAAACAATATACATTAGACTAAGTAAATGCTTAAGTCAAAAGCTCGGGGAACCGAACAAATGTTCGAGTTCACATAACCGAGTATGATATATATTAGACTAAGCAAACGCTTAAGTCAAAAGCTCGAAAACCAAACAAACGTTCGAGTTCACATAACCGAGTATGATATACATTAGACTAAGCAAACGTTGAAGTCAAAAGATCGGGAACCAAATAAACATTCAAGTTCACATAACCGAGTATGATATATATTAGACTGAGCAAACGCTTAAGTCAAAAGCTCAGGGAACCAAACAAACGTTTGAGTTTCGAGTTCACATAACCGAGTATGATATACATTAGACTAAACAAACGCTTAAGTCAAAAGCTTGGAAACCAAACAAACATTCGAGTTCACATAACCGAGTATGATATACATCAGACTAAGCAAATGCTTAAGTCAAAAGCTCGGAAACCGAACAAACGTTTGCCCACTCCAAACTGAGTATAAAGATCAAGCAAATGCTTAACTTAGGAGACGACAAATGTTCGCTTACTCAAAATCGAGTATAAAGATCAAGTAAAGACTTAATTAGGAAGACGAACAAATGTTCGCCCATTCTCAAACCTGAGTCTTGAATCCATGTTCTGCAAAGACTTAAAAACTCCAAAAGGCGTATAACATGGAAAGTCTTGAAAGCTCCAAAAAAAATGCCTTATCCAAACAGAATGGCAGACCCAGACGAGACCAACTCGCTCGGCTGTATCCCAACGGGAGGCTAAAGACATATTGATCATTCTTACAATCCACCTGTTTGAATCACGAACTCGGGAGGCTTATGTACCTACCCGGTAATAAGGTCAAATTCAACCGAATTCATTACGGCTCAACTCGCTATTAATTAACAGTTAATAGTGTTTATTCTAATTGCTTATGATTTATTCTGATTAATTCTAATTGACCTCAACCAACTACTAATTCGTGATTCTAAACATACAAAATCATTATGAGTAAATATATCGCTTTAAATGACAAAGTCCTCTAAATATGACATAGGTCTACAGGGAGCATCATCTATCTCACTATTCTCTTACTCATATACACTTAAACACCTTTTTGCACTCTGACTTGAGCGGAGAGTCTTCTACAAGTGGACCCTCATTCAGTTCAACGTCTTCAACTCAATTGTCGTCAATAACCCCATTCGGTTCAATGTCTTCAACTCGGTTGCCGATAATACCACTACAAATGATCTCCTCTCAGGTCAGGTAAGAACATATATTTCAAATTTGTTCATAATGGAAATTCTTCAAATTATTGATGAGTATCTCAAATATAGTTCCTTTATGTTATTTTAAATTATTTCTGATACAAAATTAATCAAGTTTAATGGTGTATAAAAATTAGAAAAATACTTCCAGTGTAAGCTTCATACATTAGAAAGTCAAGATTGCTCTGTTCAAGCATCCCAATGGCTAGTTTCTAAAAAACTACATATAAAGGAACAATTTCAAGTTGAAGTACAAGAAGCAAAAGAGAAATAAATCATACAATACATTGAAGAAGTAGAGTATGTACTATTTAGTATCTATTGTCAATCTGCTACTGAGAGCATTTAGATTTTTGGGTTGTGTGAAACCATTGCGTAATTCTTCACCGTTGTGAAGTAAACCCTTGTGAAACCATTGGTCTTGATCTTAGGGGGAGATCGGGACTGATATAACCTAGAGAGGTTTGTATACTCGTGATAACCTAGAGAGGTTTGTGTACTAGTTATAACCTGAAGAGGTTTGTGTACCCGTTATAACCTAGAGAGGTTTGTCTACTCGTTGTAACTATATATGATATAGTGAAACCTCTTGAATGGTTTGTTCAAGGAAAAACTCCGTAGCCCAAGAGATTAGGGTCAACCAGTATAAAACTGTTTCATCTGTGCTTATATATTCTTGCTTAATGATTTTTATTTATACGGAATTGAGTTCAGGCTCCGTTCAACTCCCCCTTCTGAAGCCCGCTCTTCTTACAGTAAACATAAATTTGATTTTTTATAGAGATCATATTTGACTTTTGATATAGATAAAATGTAATATTTGATAAAGATAAAATTTGATTTTTGATTCAAGATGTAGCAATAGTTTTATGCATAATTAGATTTAAATTTATTATAAAAATATAAAATAAAATAATCTATCATTTATTTTTCTACCATAATTAATTAGTTAAAAACCTATAAAATATTTCATTTTATATTATTTTTTATTTTAATTTTAATCAATTAATAATCACAATGGTTAATAACTACTACAAACTAAGATACCAGTTAAAAAAATTCATAAATAATTACAATTGCTATAATAATAATAAAAATTCATTAAAAAATTCATAAATAATTCATGAATAATAATAATTACAATTGCAGTAATAATAATAATAATAGCAATTTTAAAATGATAATAATAATAATATTATTATTAATATTAATAATAACAATAATATTAATAATATTATTAATAATAATAATTATTGTAATTGTGATAATAAGAATAATAATAATCCTATTTTAACGTGACAGAAAAATTTCTTTGGTATAATGGTTAAGTGTTCCGTACAATAGATTTATCATGTTGTTAATTTTGAATTTTTTTAGAACTGTTTAATTAATATCTTTAATTAAGTAAAATAATAAATTTTTACAATTAATAACATATCAAATTACTCATTTATAATTAATAATTATCATTCGTTTTAAGTATTCATACATTAATTTCTATACTTATCTATTCATACTTCAAATAACATGATATAAAATTATAATTATTTAAAATACAGAAATAAAATTTAAAAATTATATGTGCATAAGTTTTAATACAAAACTATTAAAGTATTAAAAAGTTTTAAAGTTTAAGGTTCAAAATTTGAAGACTTTCCTTTATATATTTTCTTTAAATTAAAGTATTATTTCTATTTCATTTTAATGTCTACAATTTTAAAATTTTAATAAAACTCTGAAATTTATAAAAATGTTGTGTCTAAGTAGTTATTGTTTAACATTTGAAACTCTCATTTTTACTTACTAATTAAACTAAAATAAACATACTAATTAAACTACAAACAAATTTTTATAAATACATCTTTAAAGAAATCTTCTTAACATGATTTTGTGTCTAACAATTTAGCTTACTTTCAAATAAAAATTGCATCAATTTTCATTATTAGCATAATTAATATGACGTATTTTTATAAATCATATATTTAACATAATACATCAATTCAATTATATAAGTTAATTATTTATGTGCCACTATAACCAATACTTACATTAATATAATGTATTCATACAATCATCATATATATCTAACACACTTATTATATTACATTTCAACATTATAATAGTTTACATGTTTCAATGTATTATTTTCAAATCTAAACTGAATTTTAGTTTTTTAAAAAAAAAACAGACTACAGTTAAAAATAAAAATATATCACTATATAAATTACCATAAATATAAAATAAAATTATATTTAAAAACTATTTAAGAATCTGAATACAATATAACTATTTAGAATTATTTATTTATTATAAATTGTAATTAGTTTTACGAAATAACTATTTAGTTAGTGTAATGCATAGATATCACGTGGGTATACATCCTCAAACCAAAGAAGTTGAGAAGACTTTCAGAGAAGATATTCCATTTTTTGGTGTTTACTCGTACCAGTATAGAAACATATTATATTATTTTGAAAGAACTTTATATTCAATAGTACTGATTAATCAAAGAATAATATATTTTTCTTAAATCTCTTTTAGCTTCAAAATATGTCCTTAAATAATTGAAGAAGATATATTATAAAATATAATTTAGAAAGGAATTACATATTATTCATTTCCTTTTTAATAAAATGTCGTTAATAATAATTTAAACAGTAAAAGCATCATTAAATACTAATTTAAACTAAGATAAAGCATGATGATATATTATTTAATGTTATAAAATTTTATTTTTAATTATGATAAATATGATTAAATACTAATTGTTTTAACTTTTACTATATCCATCTCAATTTATTCACAAATAAATTAAGAAAATCTATAAATACATACCTTTTATATAACTTTACTAAAATAATCTAATACTCTTAACAAATACATTAAATAAAAAGTAAGGTGATTGTAATTGATGAAAAATTAAAATATGAACTTATAACATTGAGAAAAAATTCAAGTAGTAAATTATAAAGACTAAAACTGCAAACGATTTAAACGAGAGACATCAACTTTCACAAATATTTTTTGTAATAGTGACAAAACTAAGAAAATGTCACAATATATATCATAAACAATTACTAAAAAGATTATATAATAAAATTATTATTCTTATAATAAGAATATAATTAATATTAAATTTATTAAATATTTATATATCAACCGTTATTCATTATTAATAACAAACCATTAATTGTTAATCAACATGTTAAAATTGTTTCAATAATGTGTTATAAATTTGTTATAAATTTATATATTTAATAGAAAAATTATAAATTCATATTTCTATATTAGGGAGAAAATATTAAATCTGAATTTATGATTTTTCTTTCATAAGTTAACATTATTTTTTATTTTGTGATTTATTTTTTATTTTGTGATAATGTAATTAACAGTGATAAATATAAAACTATATATTATTTGTGACCATTTTTAATAGTTATAAACATTACACTGAAAATAACAAAATATAGATGTCACAAATAATTACTCATTAATATAAAATATTATATTGTCTTTTACCTTTTTTTCAAAACCCATCAATGTTTCTATTATATTGTCACAAATTTCTTTCAATATACAAGAAATCTAGATTTTAATGTAATTTTACACATCTCATGTAAGGCAAGTCAAATTTACTTCCAATTCTTATGAAATTGAATTTTTTTTTTTTTTTTTTTATTTTTTTTTTT
>Ga0209489_100485_pt1 | contig 74574 bp, 61 predicted proteins | sample SiratrowhiteBW_FD_187527 | JGI IMG/M metagenome (GOLD analysis project Ga0209489, IMG submission 187527) | Root nodule microbial communities of legume samples collected from California, USA - Siratro white BW (SPAdes) (version 2) | ecosystem: Host-associated > Plants > Roots > Nodule | place...
ATATATATATATATATATATATATATATATATATATATATATATATATAATTTCTCAACTTAAAATATTAAAACATTTATTTTTTATTTATTTTGAACTCTTTCATTTAACTTTAGAAAAATTGGTCGTACACCCATTAATATTACTTCTCTATCTAGAAAGATAATAAATTCTCTTGAGAGCAATGGTATAATTTTGTAGTGGAAGTTGAATAATCATATTTAAACTTCAATCCCATGATTGTGACAAGTGGATTCTTTTTTTCATGATAATTCCTCAGAATCTATACTTGGCAGTTCAATCATATTACATCTACCAGTAGTCCGATCTTAGTATATCTCTTTAAAATTCCTATCACATAAATACACCACACGCAATAATATATACATTTTATATTGGTCTTTTCCATGGTCAAAATACACGCTTGCCAATTCAGTGAAGACGCTTGGCACGTGCGTCCAATTGAATCGATACGGTTTGCACGCGCGTCCAAGTTACACATACATGCTTCACAGGTAAAAGTTCGCAAATATGAAAGAAATAAATAACATAATAACAAATAATAGAACAACTTAATAACTATATTATAATACTATAATAATAAAGCAGATTATTGATAAATTAAATGAAATAGTCATGAAGTTGTAAATATAAGTGGAGTTATCGGTCAATGTTTAGGGTGAAAATAATGAAGGCGTCCCTTTTAAGGGTTACATCGTTTATGATAGGTTTGGTGGAGATCTAGGAATTTATATGTAGTGGCTAAAGAGCACCCACTTTCTTTAATAATGCAAATAACGGAGCTCATTGCACCACCACTAATACACTTTTTCAAAGTGTTAAATTCATTTAATTAATGCTCTCAATTTTAACTTCAATATATATACAACCTTACGAATATTTATTAGGTGATGTTAATTAATCAATTAATGTGATAGTAAGATAAATAGCTTTGTGAGGACTGCACATCATTAATTGACAGTGAGTTTTGTAGCATATTATAAGAGAAGTTGTGAGTTAACAATTTCATTAGGTGTTTCATGAGTGGAAAAAGATTAATTTATTTATGAGTTGAAGTTAAAAACAATTGGTAGGTTTCCAAGTTCAATCATTATTGATGCATACATAATGGAGGTTGATGAACATGGGGCACTATCATACTGGTAAAGATGAGGAGAGGAGAGGGATGGTGATATATTTGTGTAGTGCGTTGAGTTTTGTTCAACACATGCAATTGATTGAGGCACAAACTCATGCATTATGGTACTTGAATTAATATGTTAATTGCGAGTGATAATTGCGATATTTGAAGGGATATAGATATGGTGTGGCATTTGGTCCCTGTAATGTTGGAGCAGTAGATATTTGATAGACGTGTTCACGAGCCCTCACCAATGTAGTTCCTCACTTTTTTAACGTGTATTACACATGTTTATCACACCTTCACTTGGCCATGCCAATCATAGACATGAGTTGAGCAAAGTGGGCATGCATATGTGAAGATAATAATGAGGGGCAAATCCCAGGTAGCACTGCCAAAGTTTCACAAAGTAGAACCCACAGAAACACGCGTGTGCGTTGTTTCATCTTCAAATGTTTCCTCCTCGGATTTTCCTTTTCTTTTGCCCTCCTTTTTGCTGTTGGAAAGAGTGTGAGGTGATTTGGATCCTCCTCCACCACCACCCATGCCAAAGGGAATGTTTTGATTTTGGCTATCATTGATAATGAATTGCTATCTGTGCAAACATCAACAACATTATTCATTCACGAATCTAGGAGATGTTAACGTGCATTATTGAATGCCAGAGCATCTAGTGTGCTATCTAGCTATTGAAAAGAGGTAGAAAAAGCAAAATTTGCAAGTAGTTCGTGAGTGGGGGGGCACATGACATGATATTTGGAAATTGGAAAGAAAGATTACGCAGCTTTCAATATCTTAATTCATCCCATCATTGCATTCGCAGCCCCTAATGACCTATATACACTTGAAAACCATAGCATAATTCTCTACTCATTGAACTCAGAATTTTAAAATATGTCACTTTAAATGATTTGATTTTGCTATTAAGATTCATTAGCCTTGTTGTGAGCAGTGTGATTATCTTTCCAAGATATCGATAGCGCGCACCAATCCCATCCCACGTCTTGTTATGGTTTTTGGGTACAATCCATATCATGTCGTTGTACCCCAAAGAAAAAGTATTATCTTCCTTTTTCTTGTTTTTGGATCCTTTTTAATGCTTGTATTCAAACTGTTTTATTGAATCAGCTCAACAATGAAAATAAATAAAGTAATAGATAAAAGTAACATTTTTTTAAAATTGTTGTCGACATACTTTGAAACACTTTCTTTCATTATTGATTCAAATTTATTTGAAACAATAAAATTCTGTAAGTTTCGCTCTTTACATACCGAGTTCTTACTCGTAATTTTATTATTGCTACAAACTTTAACAATAAAGAGTGGCTTGTTCACTTCTCCCTTTAACTTTATTTATCTAGACAGTTTTTTTTCATGTTTTTCTGAGAACATTGATAGATGTATAAATCTGCATGTTTATATTTTTCGATTACCATTTATAAGGTGATAGTTGTTGTGAAAACAGAATGATTGAAGTGTAATTGCAAACTGAAAAGGGTAAAAACGAAAAGATTCAAACCCTAACCGCTTTTATCTATTTTCTCAACGCATATTTAGAAGCTTGAAACGTGGATTCATGGACGTTGCAACAATTTTTGAACGTTGGAGGCAGAAATGTAACTATTTTTTCAAATGCGAACGTTGAGGGAGTGTTGGCAGTGGAAGTCGTTTTCCCATTTTTCGTTTCTTACACATCACTCTTCAAAACTGATTTTTATCACTTCTTCGGAATTTTATTTTAATAAATTTTTAACCGTCTTTATTACAGCAATCTTAAGGACTTATGGCTGACGGTGTGGAAAACAACAACAACTCTGCACCGGAGATGTCAAACGGTGCTTCCAGAACGTCAACCATCTTTGCGAAGCCATTTTCGGATGTTTCGAAGATTGATGTTTTCTCAAGCCAAAACTTCCGACTTTGGCACGAACGTGTGTCTACCTTGTTACACATGTACGAAGTTGCCTCTACACTTACGACGTCCAAACCCGACCCCAGCTCTCCCGCAAAACAAATTGAAGATTGGATTCACGCAAATAAGGTATGTCATCACACCATGCTCATTGCATTATCTAACGATTTGTTCGATGTGTATTGCTCCTACAAGGAAGCAAAGGAAATTTGGGATTCTCTTAATACACGCCAAAGATGTCGTCTGACAAAGATCCGTTATCGGAAACTACTACCGCTGGGAGATGATAGAGGATAAGGATATCAAGATTCAAATCACTGAATATCACAAGCTACTTGAAGACATTAAAGCAAAGAATATTGTTCTTCCTGATGAATTTGTTTCAGAACTTCTGATCGAGAAACTTCCACAGTCCTAGACAGACTACGAACAATAGCTGAAGCACAGGCATAGACATATGTCACTACCAGACCTCATCACTCACATCATCATTGAAGACACCAACCAGAGGGAGTGTGCTGCTGCAAGAGCTAAGGCCTTATATGCCAAGGCAAATATGATAGAAGACATATCAGCTCCAAAAAGGTACGAGAAAAAAACCTGATCACAAGAAAAAGAATAAATTTAATTTTTCCTATCCTAGTGGACCCAAACCCACCTTCAAGAAGAAGGGAAACTGTTTTGTTTGTGGAAGGTCAGGTCACCATGCACCTCAATGCAGACACAGGGTCAAAAACGACAATCCTCCTAAGGCAAATATAGCCGAAGGGAAAGATATAATTTGTGTGGTCGTTTCACAAGTAAACCTTGTGACAAATGTGAGCAAATGGGTAGTAGGCTCTAGGGCTACCAGGAAAATCTGTGCAAACAGAAATGCATTTTCCTCCTACTCCAGTGTAGGGGATGGAGAAGAACAAGTTTATCTTGGTTGAAAACGTTTTAGGCTGAGTTCAAGAGGGGAGGGGGGGTGAATTGAACTTTGAAAGATTTTTCCCAATTTAGACATTTGAAAATAGTTTTCGCAATTTGAAAAACTTTAATGAATCTCGGTGCTAAAGATATAAGGTACAGTAAAGAAATAAACTGATTCAAACCACGAATGAACCAATTTGTTTTACAGACAGATAGAAATTTTTTAAACAGCACACTCAGTAGATTCACAATCACACAACAGTACCTTACGCAGATCAAGTTCACACAGTTTCAAAAGCAATATTACATTAAGAACTGAATCACACAAAATTCCAAATTTGAATGAGAACAAAGAAGAACAAAATTACAAAATACCAATTTGAAACACCTAACACAACTCTATATTGATTTCAGTCAATATTAAAAAATCTGATAAAGTTTCCTAACACCAGCAATTAATACAGATTTGAGAACTATTCAAAATGAAGATTCAATTTTCCAGTTATACCAAGAACACAAAACAAGAATACGAATTCTGCAGTATTACAACAATTCAGATAGAGGTTCAATTCTTTAGATAGTCACAGATCTAGAATCTTATATGTAATACAAAATTTGAAAAGAAACAATCTGTTAAGCAAGATTTCTTTCACAACTACAACAAATTTATCAGAACCAACAATGAGTTCAAGTTATAAGGAACAAATTCAATATACAGCAAAAAACTTAAACCAGTTTTATCAAGATTGCCAGAAATTAATTCAATCTTTAATTAAACTCAATGTGCAGTGCAAAAACAATACAAAATTGAAAGAGAAGGGTCAAGAACAGGAAAACACAGTCAATTATACTGGTTCACCCTTCCTCAAGGGCTAAGTCCAGTCTCCTTTGCCCCTCAAGCAAAGAAAATTTTCACTAACTTTAATCAATTGTTTACATACAAACAATTACACAATTCTTACTCCTCGTAAGAATTAAACACCCACTGAAATGAGCACCTACTCCCCGTAGTCCCCACTCAAATCAGCAATCACACACACAGGCTAAACCTATAGCCTACAACAATACACAATTTCAACAGTTTCACAGATTTGCAATCAATTTACACAAATCTTGATACAGAAAGGGATCAAGAATGGTAAAGAAAAATAAAACTCCCTAATTGGCGCGCAAAAGAGGCCTTTGCACAGTGTTGAAGAACTCCAATAGCACAAAATGGGTCAAACGTTACTCTTCAACAAAAAGCCTCAATTGATTTTCCTTAAGAACTCTCAATTTCACAAAATTGTTCTCACTGGTTTTTCTACTGTAATGATTCTTTATTTTCGTATTTGTGTTATGGCACATTTTAGAAACCTCACTATTTTTATAGAAGAAAAGGCGCCAAATTAATTTTTCAACAAACCGTTAATTCAGTTCTGTCAGACATCGAATAACTCGATTTCTTTAAAACGAAATCGCTTTATTTGAGCCTAGTGAGGTATTGAAAAACCAAATCCAAAACTTAGCTAACTCTTTAGTTTAAAATTTTAAACACTTTTAGACCTTTATGCTGTTGGATTTCTCCTTGACTATGCATAGGTTCTTTGCCAATCAAGCCTAAACCCACTCACACCAGACTAAGACCTAAACCACACTCAATTGCTTGCTTGCTTTGTCTTGTCGAGCTTGTCTTGTATGGCTTCATCAAATCATTAGTCTTATTTAACATTGGTGATTCTAGGACTACTTTTGTCCTAAGAAAAGGTAAAGTTCTTCTACAACTCACATCTGAGAAGACTTTGGCTTTAAGTGACGTCTTGCATGTGCCATCAATCAGAGTTAATTTGATCTCTATAGCACAATTGGGAAAGGTAGGGGTCAAAGTGTCATTCGAATTTGATAAGATTGTGATGATAAAAAATAATATATTTGTGTGAAAGGGATATTATGATCAAGATCTCTTTGTACTGAATGTTTCTAAGATTATCAAAGAATCTGGATCTATGTCTTCTACTTATATTGTTAACTCTTATGATATTTGGCATGCTAGATTAGGACATGTAAATTCTTCGTATGTTATTAAATTACAATGATTAGGATTAATTAACATGCATGATAAACAAAGTAGGAAATGTGATATATATGTGTAGAATAAAAAATTACAAAGAAAGTATGTCATTATGTAGAACGTCAAACTGAGTTTGTTTACACTCAATTTTGTCCGGGCAAATAAAATTATTTTTTTTAAAGAAAAAAAATATTACTGAATTACAGTCTTTTATTTTATATTTAAATATTTTAGAAAAATAAAATATTTTACTTTATTATTTAAAATAAAAAAAATGCTTTATCATTCTATTTTTATGAAAAAAAGGAAAATTTTGGTTTCATTTTGATAATAATAAAAAGATAAAAAAAAAGAAAAAAAGTTAAATGAATCCCAATCCCTTAAGGGTTCGATCGGAAAAATATTGTTATCTGATTGGAGTCCAATTTAATGGGGATTCATTTAAAAAAAAAAGAAGAAGAGTTGTGATCCTGATGAAAAATAAAAATAAATATATAAACAGTTTGGTGAAGCCCAATTCATTAGGGATATTAAAAAAGAAAAATAAAAATTATTAATTACACCTCTCTATGCATTGTTACTCTTACTACCTTATATTTTCTTAATTACAGTCTATTTTAGTTAGACCAGGCCTACTCTTATTACCACACCATTGTTTTTCTCTTTTCACCCTTCACCAGGAATCTGGATGTGTATTCTATTCATTTTCTGATAATAGAAACTGCTAATTAATGAGATTAATGTTCTGTTTTCTGATTAATTAAAAATTAATTAAAATTAATGTTCAGATGAAAAAGTTAATAGAATGAAAGGCAAAAAATAGAGAATTTTAAGTGCCCTCTTCACTTCAGAAGAATGCACAAATTTCTTTGTTTAATTGTAAATAAATAATGGTTAATGTGATTAACTGATCATTTCTTGGCAATAATTGGTAATTGAGCAATTGAAGAGCCTGAGTATCTGAAATGATTTGTTAAATATATATTTGCACCTGTGAGAGTCCAAGGGGGACTTTTACTTGCTCCCGAAATACACATACAGTTTTCTAGAGAAATAGTTAGAGACCGAAATACACATACAATTTTTTTCAGAGAAATAGGTAGAGAATTCTTCTATTTGTCAAGGGCTAATACAATCCTAAATATACAATTTTCTCTAAAAAAGAATTGGAGAAGCAAAACTGTAGAGGAAGCAAAGGGATTGAAACTGAAGTGTTGAGAATCTTCAATGGGTACGTAACATTGCTAATACATGAATTTATATAGTTTATGATGATGTTTCTTGGCGTGTGACATATGTGTTTGTTTTGTCTCTAATTGATTGATTTCAAATGTCCAATATCAATGTATAACCTTCATAACCTGAAAATAATATTTGATTAGTTCTTATATTTATTTGCATAATGGAAAATGAATTGCATTGCATGCAAATGCTGCTTGAGCACATTTATTTATCCAAACTCATATGAGAGAAGATTGCCTCTTGAAATACACCTTCTGATATGAGACTATTGCCTCTTACATGGTCTTAGTCATACCAATGCCAAAACCAGAAAAAAAACTTAGAAAAAACCAAAATTTCAAAAACCAATTTCAATACCATAAACCTAATCGAAGTTGAGATCATAAACTAGAATCTGATTTCAGTGGTAAAAGACCAGAAAAATAACCATAACAATCCAACTGATCCAGGATTAAATTCAGTTCATATTCCAAAAATTCAACAAAACATAAATTAACAGAAAATCAAAATACCAATTTTAGAATGTCCTAAATTCGGAAAAATTTCAAAACTTGATACCAAAATCCAAGGTAGAACAAATTCAAAACTAGGTTTTCATAATCAAATCCAATATCCAGAAAATCCAAAACCAATGTTAAGCCGAAAAACAAATACTCAGATAAACCCAAACACAGATCCGAAACCAGCAACCTGACCAAAGCATCAGAATGTCCCCAAACCCTACACAACTAGAATCAGAAATCAAACATAGAATTACATCCCCAAACATAAACTAAAAATAGCATTCCGAAAACTCCCAAAACAACATTCATCAGAACTAAAAAAAAACCAAGAACCGAAACCAACAAGAACCAAAATCAGTCCCAAAGAAACCACAACCAAGAAATTAAAATGACCAAAAAAAGAGAAGAAAGATTAGACCATTGGCGTTTGATTCGTCATCGTCAAGGCGAACCTAAGCCACCTCGTTCGCGTGGCCTCACTCCACCTCCACCGCCGCACGATAGCGCTACCAAATCGGTAGCGCATTCCCCCTCTTTATTTCTCTCAACTCTTGCCGCCACTACGCCATGCCAAATTCCCTTTGCCCATTTTATCCTATAAATAAATAAAATATTATTTTATTAACAATAAAAAAAGATAAAAAAATATAAAATGATTTTTCTCAATTATAAAAATAAAAATATTCAAATTAGAACTACGTGAATCCTGATTTTTTATCACGGATAGAAATACGTAGGAACAAGATCAATCCTTATCAAGTCCCTAAAAATAAAAAATATATATATAAATTAGAACTACGTGAACCCTCATATTTTCTTTTGTGGAAATATGTAGGACCAAGGTCAATCCTTGTCGGAACCGAAAAAAATAAGAATATATATATATATATATATATATATATATATATATATATATATATATATATGTATTTGTCTTATTTTTGCTTATTATTTTTATTTTCATAATTATTATTTATTTGTATTATGTTTATTAGCATGTTTTCTTTTCTTGTTTATTTATTTGTTTTGTTTTGTTATTTTATTCATATTATTATTGTTATTATTTGGGAAAAATGACATTTTGTAAAACCACACTTATTTCTACTCATTTGATTAAAGGTACCGTCTTAGGATGGGCGTTGTGGAGTGCTAATATTTTTTCCACACGTAACCGACTCTCGAATCTTGAATCTGGTTCATAGATATTTTATTTTTGGTTTTTCTATAGTTTTCTATAATAAGCTATAGTGGCGACTCCCAATCTTAATCTAAATATTTTTAAATTAAAATTTTTAATCATCTCGTCGTGATCCCGGTTGCGACAAAGTTGTTAGGATTAATACATACCGATCTTGTTGATTTAAAGCAAACCATGACTAGAGGTGGTAAAAATTATTTTGTAACTTTCATAGATGATTATTCAAGATATACAAAAGTGTACTTAATAAAACATTGTACTTAATAAAACATAAAGATGAAGCTTTTAATATGTTTCTTTTTTATAAGATAGAAGTTGAAAATCAATTAGATAAGAAGATTAAAAGGATTAGATCATATAGAAGTGGTGAATATGTTTCATTTAATGATTATTATGTTAAGGAAGGAATTATTCATGAAGTAACCTCACCATATTCACCTGAATCTAATGGAGTAGATGAAAGAAAAAATAGGACTCTTAAAGAAATGATGAATGCTATGCTTAATAGTTTTAATGCTCCTGATAATCTTTGGGGTGAAGCTCTCCTTACAACATGTTTTTTACAAAATAAAATGCCTCGTAAGAAAACTGGCATAACATCCTATGAGTTGTGGAAAGGTTTTCAACCTAATCTTAAATATTTAAGAGTGTGGGGGTGTTTAGCTAAAGTGATGTTACCTGATCCTAAGAAAAGGAAAATAGGTTTTAAAACTTCTAATTGCTTGTTTTTAGGCTATGTTGAACATAATGCTGCCTATAGGTTTTTTGTTCATAATAGTGAAATAATTGAACGTAATACTATAGTAGAAACTAAAAATATTGAGTTTTTTTAAACATATATTTCCCTTAAAGGTTACTAGGACATCTGAACAACATATAGACATTGCTAATGATACAATGTGTGAGGATTTGAGGAGAAGTAAGAGACAGAGAAAGGAAACTTCCTATGGAGATGATTTTATACTTATCTTGTTGGAAATGAACGATTACATTTTTCAGAAGCTACTAGTGTTCCTGATGCAAAATATTAGGACAAGGCCATTAGAACTGAAATTGATTCCATTAAGAAAAATAACACTTGGACTTTAGTAGATTTACCTAAAGAAGCAAAACCTATTGGTTGTAACTGGATCTTCAAGAAAAAGTATCATCTTGATGGATCGATTGAAAAGTATAAGGCAAGATTAGTAGCAAAAGGGTTTTCACAAAAACCCAACATAGATTATTTTGATACTTTTGCTCCAGTTACTAGAATTTCTTCTATTTGAGTGTTGCTAACTCTAGCATCTATCCACAGGTTAGTTATTCATCAAATGGATGTTAAGACAACCTTCTTGAATGTGAACTAGAGGAAGAAATATATATGACTCAACCTGAAGGATGTGTAGCTCCTGGCCAAGAAGAAAAGGTATGCAAACTTTTAAAATCTTTGTACAGGCTTAAACAAGCACCAAAACAATGACATGAAAAACTTGATAATGTTTTACTATGTGATGGTTTTTCTACTAATGATGTTGATAAATGTGTATACACTAAATCTGAAAATGGTGAATTGTCATTATATGTTTATATGTGGATGACATGCTTATTTTTTATACATGCATTGATATAGTTTCTAAAACAAAATAGTTTCTTGAATCTAATTTTGAAATGAAAGACATTGGTGAAGTAAGTATTATTTTAGGAGTTAAAGTCATAATGAAGGGAGATAGTATATTATTATCTCAAGAGCAATATACTGAGAAACTTCTTAGGAAGTTTGGCTATTATGATTTTAAATGAGTAAGCACCCCTTATGATGCTAACTCCAAGTTAATGAAAAACAAAGGAGAATCTATTTCTCAATCTCAGTATGCCGAGATAATTGGGAACTTATTGCATTTAATGAGCTTTTCTATACCAGACTTTGCTTATGCAGTAAGTAGACTAAGCAGGTATACTCAATGCCCTAGTCAGGATCATTGGGATGCACTTGCAAGACTTATGAGATATTTAAGAGGTATAATGGATTATGCCATTAAATATAGTGGATTTCCCGCTGTGCTAGAAGGGTACAGTGATGCTAACTGGATCTCTGATTCAGATGAGACAAAATCTACTAGTGGTTATGTATTTACACTTGGTGGTGGTGTAGTTACATGGAGATCAACCAGACAAACCATTATTGCTAGATCAACAATGGAATTAGAGTTTGTTGCTCTTGAAATGGCTGGAAGTGAAGCTGAGTGGTTGAAAAACTTCTTAGCAAACATTCGCGCACCTGATGTGACAGGATAACTGATGTCACATCAGGTACGCAAACCAAGAAAACATGCGAGAAGCTACTTTAGCCAATACTTAAACGGTTGGTCGTTCAAATTTCGAATTTTAATCCTTTAAACGCAGGCAAGAGTTCAAGTTCCAGTTCCTTCACGGTCGGTCGGGTAAACTAAGCCTTAAACGGTCGGCCGATTTGTATTAAATCTTTTCAGCTATTATGTATCCTCAAGTACCTAGGGGGCTTATGTACTATAGCACCGACGTGGCTACTCCTGGCCTTGGCAAAGCAACAACCACCTACCCCTGGGCCCGACAAAGCAACAACCAAGAATAATATAAAAAAGGTAGATATATTAAATAACCGATTCTGTTACAAAATCATAACAAAGTAACTAATGCAGGTTATAAGCCCAGCACCATGGGCCCATTGCGACATCTATAAAAACACAGGTTTGATCACCACACAAAAGGTACTTCTACACTCTCATTTATATCCCTGCACACTCTAACCCTAAAACTGACTTGAAGTGCCTGTAGGACCCCCCTTCTGGGATGGTGGAATTCGGAGTGTTTGGAACAACAAGAAAGGGCAACATCAGAAGCGATCAAGAAGCGATCAAGGAGCGACCCTAAAAGACATTGTTGTTGTTAGAGCCAACCGGTCTCTTGCGATAACAGAAAGAATAGACATATACAATTGAGACATAATTTGGTAAAACAGTTGCTAAATAAGGGAACAATTTCCATTGATTATGTTAAGTCAAAATGGAATTTGGCCGATCTGACAAAACCTCTAGGGAGGAACATGATTTTAGAAACATCAAGGGGAATGAGACTCAAGCCACTTGCAAAAAAACAAGTGATGGAAACCCAACCTTTGTAATTGGAGATCCCATGAATAAGGTTCATATGGGTAAAAACAAGTCACTTGTTAATTCTGCTAGCACAAAATTGATTTAAAATCAATTTGTCCATACCTATGGTGTGCGAAGGTGCTAGATACTACATTATTGAGAAGATAAACTTTGTCGTTAAAATTCCAGTGGAGTACGAATTTTAGCTTATAACAAAGTTTTTTATGATTTTCATATCCCTTATGGGTATACTTGATGAAATCACCTATATGAGTGTCAAGTGGGGCCTCTTATAGGAGATCTTGGCAAGATATCTAGAGCACTCATGAATATATGGCACACGCATGGCCTATTAGGCACAACACAACGATAACAACAAGAATTGTGGGGTTGTATTATGATTGATAAACCTCTAACACATACTAAGTATCTTGGTTCATATAGCTTGCTATACCAACTACACTGTGTGTTAAGTTCATTAATCTAGGACTGGTTCATATAGCTTGCTATACCAGCTCTGATGCATTACATCTTATATGAGACCCAAGATTTATTTCTTTCTTTCTTCTTTACATTTTCTAATATGTGGCGGAATATTGTGAAAACAGAATGATTGAAGTGGTATTGCAAACTGAAAAGGGTAAAAATGAAAAGATTCAAACCTAACCGCTTCTACCCATTTCCTCGCGCATCTCCAGAAGCTTGAAATGTGGGTTCATGGACGTTGAAACAATTTTTGAATGTTGGAGGCAGAAATTTGACTATTCTCTCAAATACGAAAGTTGAGGGAGCGTGGGCAGTGAAAGTCGTTTCCCCATTTTTCATTCCTCACACGTCACTCTTCAAAACTGATCATGCTTCCATCCTCTATAAATAGAGGCTCCTACCTACTTCGAAAATCACACAACACAACATTACTTCCTCTCCTCTTCACATCTTCTCCTTTCTTTTTCTCTCTCCTTATTTTCTTTTCTAAATATCTTGGGTTTTTTTGCTCAAAAGAGCTTGCTTGCTAGTTTTGAGATCTTCAGTTTTGAACTGAGAAGTTCCTGTTGTATCCTGGGGAACTTGCGCATTTATTGCGGATAAGTTCTTAAGGACAGTGATTTTTATCACGCCTCCGGAATTTTATTTTAATAATTTTTTAGACCTCTTTATTACAACAAGTTTCAACCTTCGTACATTGTTTTATAATGAGAAAAAGTGAATAAAAGAAAATAATTACTGTAAATATTTTGTTATTAATGTATAATATTAGTTTTTTTAAAAGAAAACAAAATAATAACAAATATAAAATTAAACGAATATGATTAAGTTAATAACGACAACACATCCAATTTAAATAAAATAATGACAAGATGTTTATTCTCATCAACATCCATATAGATAAAAAAAAATCATCAATTATAAATTTAACACAATTTCACAATTTTTTTAAATGAGGATAGGCTCTTAGAATATAAAGAATTATTTTAATTTGATCGGAATATCTTTTGTATAAGAATTAAGGATGAAGACTTGTTAAATAAAATATCAATTTTTCTAAGATTAGGAGTTTTCATATGGTTCATGTCAAAATTGTGTTGAGAATCCATTTGTAAGTTGAAATTACTTTATAATATAATGAGAATTTTCCTTTCAAGTCAAAACATATTTCAAATAAGCGTTCTAAAGGGGTAATATTGTTGTAATATTGAGGATGCATTATTATGTTGAGAATCCATTTGTAAGTTGAAATTAATACGTAATACAATGTGAAATTTCCTTTCAAGCCAAAACATATTTCCCATGAGGATTCTAAGGGGTAATATTGTTGTAATATTGAGGATGCATTGTGTATAAAAATCTACTAAATTGATTTTGTGGATCATTTATATTGGTTGAGAGTTATGTGCATCAATCTTTTTAAGAGAAAGACCCTTTAAACATATAAATTTAGATATTTGGAGATTAACTTTTAAATATAAATCATTGAAAGTCACATAGAATGGTCAATATTCAAAGCATACATTTCTCAAAGACCTTACAAAATAATAAAACACCCTCTACAAAAAGAAGATGAGTCAAAGGTGGTCCCCATTTAAATATGGTAATACATTGTCAATCTGCTTTCATACAATAATAATTTATGTGTAAGATGAGTTTGTTCATATAAAGAACAAACAAATATAGAATTATTTGTTGACAACAAGGCTATCTTTATGGTTTTCAATCTTTGTTTTGCCTAGATCTTGTGGATGTGGTGAATATTTTCATATATAAGAATGAAATTATTTTTTAATTATTTTGACCTTTAATCCATTTTTTCTTTCCCACTCTTCTATTTGTATTTGTCTTATATCTATACTTTCATTGAGAACCATGTAAATTTTAGTGTGAGAGAGTGTCGTTTTAGCTTCTTGTTTTATAGTTTTTTTAGTTTTTCCAATTTTATTTTCTGTATTATTATTTCTGTTTCCCATATTTTACTATATATTTTTTGTTGTTTTTAATGTTTTGCATTTAAAAAGAAATTGCATATAAACTTTAGATACATTGTATTGTATGTACCCAAATTTGCATAAAGTATTTGATTTGTTTTGAGTTAAATTATGTTATGAAGATAGACCCCAAATAGTCATACTAATATGAATGAATGGAGACACTAAATCTTACAATCTTAATTTGATATAATTTCCCTTTTTCAACAAAATGACCCAATTTTTTAAATTTTATAAAAAATTATTTTACAAGGCCTTCTTCTTGCACCTCCACAATATCACCCTTCACCTCCATAGGAAAATTGAAAAGACAAAAATTCTCTTATGTTAAAAATTTAAACCTTAGACTGCCCTTCACCCTAACCTCTTTATGTCGTTTATCGCTCTTTCCCTTTCCTGCACCTTTTGTTTACTGTGTTTGAGTTGAGATTGTGTGTACCTTCATCGACGGTGGTGGTCTTTTGAAGACTGCCATGCAATGGTTCTCTTCAGTGAAGGTTGATTATTTTCCAGTGTGGTTGTGTGAAGCATTAAACCTAAACTCACCTCCATTCTCGATTGAACCATTTAGACATGCAAAGTTTACCATTGAAGTGGTTTTTTTGGTATATTGAAGTGGTATTGTGTATTTGAGTGATGTAGGATAGCGGTGCAATGGGTTCCTTATCTTCGTCGATTTACAGGCTTCCAGATTGTACAATTCGGAAGTTACATTTTTGTTGAAATGAATACCAAATTGTACAATTCGAAAGAGGAAGAAATTTTGGAAAGGGCTTCTGGTTTTCCTTTCAACAAAATTGTGACTTCCGAATTGTATAATCCGGAAAGCTTTTGGATAAACATTTCTCTTCCAGATTGTATAGTCCATAAGCCATTATTTTTTCCAAAAATGCTTATGGATTGTACAATTCGGAAGATTGCTTTAAGGTATTTTTTGAAACTTGAATTGGTTAAATTTGTGAATTTAAATAACATGTAGATTTTGAAAGATTAATGATTAGAACTAGAGGAGGTGGATCTCAACCCCAGGGTCGAGAGAGGCCTACGACTTCAATGCAAAGAGGAGATCGTCGTGGTCAAGCTACTAATGTTGGTACTGCTCCTGGTGTTGAAAATTCCCTAAAGGGACTTTTGATTGCTCTGTCTTTGTGAGTTATGGCGAGCATGTTGCATTGAGGTTGTGGATGGGTGAGGTAAGATTTTACAATTCAATGTTTTGTTGGTTTCGGTTTAAGTAGGTAACAATGCTTATGAAGACCATTATTTTATTTTGTTTAGGACCATGGAGAACTTAAGTTCGTCTCCCATGCTAGGGAACTAGTAAATTTGGGATTCCTTGTCCCCAAGTTCATATTTTGTACAAAATTTTGGGTTGTTGTCATTGTGGAACATTGGTTATGAGGTCGCAAACATGAGCTTATTATTATTAGTCTTTGTTGAGAGATGGCATAGAAACACTAACATGTTCCATCTTCTAGTGGGTGAGATGAGGACCACATTGGATGATGTGTCGTCTCTCCTTCACATTCTTATTGTAGGTCAATTTCCCACTTACATGACGTTGGATTATATTTGAGCTTTGAGCTTGTTGGCGGTTTGCTAGGCGTTGACAAAGGTGATGCAAATGCCAAGCTGAGACAGTGTTAGGGTCCACAGATGGGACTGAGTTGGTTATGATAGATTTATGAAGAGTCTTGTGTCCGTCAGTTATGAGAATCTGCTGGTAAGGTTTTCTTGTTGCATCTATATATGGCATTGTTTAGGGACCTACACATGCGTGGAGGATATTCCTGAGGAGTAGCTGTTCTAGCACACATGTATGACCAATTAGGTTTACTTCTCAATGGGAATATTGTTATGTTTTGCTTCAACGATAAACAAAGTAATATAACGTTATATCTACTAGTAACCACGTAACCTATATCTACTATCCTCATCCATTTGTTAACACCAGCCTGGAAAAAAAATATAATTGTTATATATATAGATGGACAATTTGCAAAATCAAATTATGTAATGAAGAAGAACTTACAATTATTGTCTCATCCACCAACAATGACATCTTCAATTGCTTAACTCGTTCATAGACACCTATAATGTTAGAATATTCATCACATCATTGGCAAAGTTCTTTAAACAAATTCATTCGAACTAGGGCCCATGACTCTTCACCCATACCCAAAAGTGTAGCAATATCCACAATGTCGTCCGCCTTCATATCAATCACATCTTCGATGTGTGGGTGACAAGTCAGATGAAATTGATCAAGCATTGGAACAACTTTGGTGATTACTGACAACTGTGATTTTCCCCTCCCCCTTGACGCCTTCAGTGAATAACAACTATCATTCATGGAATGAATTTAATCAACATGTTAAAAATAAGATGAGTTATGCTTTTTTTACCTCTCAACTCTATTTTATGGACTTTTTTGTGACCCTTTAGTTTTGAATTTCTCCATGAGAAAACACATTGATGTTATATCAAGGTATGCAATTTCACGTAATTTGCTCTTAATTGTCACTTTACCTTTAATTTCAACCTCGTTAAATTGATTTAAAATGATATCAAATTCATGTTGAATGGACAACTCAGAAGATAATCACTTGATAATATCTCTGAAAAGCTGAGTCTAGTCCACATCACATGCACTTCATTAAGTGGTATGATACCCATACCATATCTAACTAATTCACAAGCACATGGAAAACCATGAGTAGCTCTGAGTACACATCCACAATGTTCACTATCGAACCCTACATGTCTAACTCTTTCAAACTCTTCAGTGATATGCATCAAAGCATACTTGCTTACCACGCCCACCAAATGTTTGTACAATGTCACTTTGAACATAAGACCAATAACATGTAGACTCATATCAAAGGATGATTTAATTTCATTATGTTGAAAAACAAGCACATTGTTGAATGCATCCCAACATGTACACAAATCTCCCATGCTATTCTGCAATATTCGTTTCAGATTCCAATGAGTTTGTTCAACCCTGCATAACCAAAACAAAATATAAATGTTTAATACTTTTGTTGCCACACGTTTAAGAAAACACAAGATATTGAAACATACCTATTTGATGTCACATTACCCAAATGCATCACCCTATATGTCCAAGCCTTAAAAAATTTCTCCTTGTGGGGAATGAGCCGTGTCTTTTTCACATAATCAAGAAATAACGACCATGTTGAACAAATACATTCAAATTGTTTAACACAATCCTCAAACACATCACAATCCATCACAATTATCCATGCATCGATGATAACGTCCCAAGCCTTCCTAGAATCAGCCAACATTTTACACTTTGTTTTCACATTTATGTTGATGTGGAACCGACATAGCAACTTAGAACTTCAGGAAAACAACATTGATTGCATGCATCAAAGCAAAGTCCATGTCATTAACAATGACTTCAGGAAACACATCTCCCCTTAAAAACAACCCTCTAAGTCTTTCCCTAGCCCATATGAAGTTATTTTCACCTTCACTTAACAACAACACAAAAGCAACCGAGAAAGTTAAGCTTGTAGATGCCACACCAACTATTTCAAGCATAGGAATCCTATATTTGTTGTTTTGTATGTGTTATCCATTAATAGAACAATGCTAAATGCATTCAACAACTTCACTGAATCGGGGTGTGTTCAAAAAATATCACTTACAACCTGTGAGTGCTGATGACACCTACTTTAGTTAATATAATGGTTACGCTCTAGCAACATCATTAACTATTACATTTTTGTTCTTGATTCTCTAAGTGATATCTTATATCTGTATCTAACATTGTACAATTGTTTGATTGTTGTCATAATCTTTTTATACTCTTTTAAAGTAAGCAATATGTTTGCAGGCTTCACTTAACTCTTCGTCATGTCAACAACTAAGGAATGCTCATTAGGTCTTAATATGCCAGCATAAGGGTGACAAACTAATTTCTCAACCAAATCATGATTATGTAACCCACATATTACCATCAACACACAACATTCTCCATTACCAACAGGTTTATCCCGCAATCTAAAGGGACATTCACACTTTCTTGTATATGTAATAGTCACCTCTAAATCATCTCTGTATTTTTTATATTTGTCACTCCTTTCACAACCCAACAACACAAATGTCTTTCTTCCTTGTTGTCTTGTTGATTTGTTAGATCTAAGTATGAAACCACAAGCCTAAGTCCATAAACCTACAAACTCATTCTAGTAAATAATCTCTAGTACCAAACACCTAAATAAATAAGCCAAAACAAATTTAACTTAGTTGTCGAAATTTATACATAAGCAAGTCAAAATTAATTTACCCCTTGTTCATTGTAAAATCCAAGACACATTCCTGTTTACTACCCACAATGATACTTTGATGTACTTCTTCAGTATCTGATATCTTATCTACTTTCTATGAAATTCTACTCCAAAGTTGCCCTTCCATATCTACATTCAACAAACAATTCATACTTAAAATACACTCTATGCAAACTCCTTAAAATTCCAAAAATTTGGCTCTTCCAGATTGGTCCAACCAGGAATGTAATTTTTTCCTTCCAGATTGGCCTAATCCGGTCTTTAAATTTTATACTTCCGAATTGGGGGTACGAGGCTAATCTAAAATATATTATGTTGCTTCTGAATTGTACAATCTAAAATGTTATTTATATTACAGATTGAGTTTCGAATTATATAATCTAGAAGATAATCATCTCTTTCGGATTGGTCCAATTTGTAATATAAGATTACATTCCAGATTATACAATCTAAAACTCAATTCTTAACACAAATAACCTTTCAAATTATACAATCCAAAAGTTTACACCACCAACAAATTTAATTTAAAATTATATGATCTGATGATCTCTTCTAAATTACCAAATCATAAAACCACCATCAACTACCTCCACTACCACAATACACCACCACGAACATCCAATCACCATCTTCAACTACACCCAAGAAAAGCATTCATCTCTTACACTCTTCAACAACCATTTCTATAAATAAGATCACTTTTTATTTTTACAAAGGGTAACTTAATCTAATCATCAAAGGTAGTTTCGAAATTTGACAAATTATGGAGGTGTAGGGTGATAATATAAAAGGGTAGGAAGAATTCGTCTTATTTTACCCATATGAAAATTGTGACACACGGTATGAGTCTTTGGGCTTTCGGCTTTTAACATGCCATGTGAAGTCAGCTTGCAAAGGCTTATTATTGTCACACCCATTTTTGTTATTCTCTTACCCTAATTTTCCTTTATGTTTTAACTACAAATTTTATTTTAATCCTTTTTTCTTTCATCTATCCCAACTTTCTTCTTCCTCAGAAGTCACGTCCTTGATTGGGAACAAGTTTTAATCATTTTTTAGTTACAATACTATTTAAAAGATCCTGGATTTGTCCTATAAACTCTGTTATAACTTTGTTTTGCTTCAAATTATTATTTTACATATATCTATATATGCTACTTTTTTATATATTGATTGTGAAATTAATATTAATAAAATATACATTACATTTTAAATAATACATATTTGTCATTATATTAATTTTCACTATTAAAATTTAAATTATATTTATTTTCTGTTAAATTTTTAACTTTCTAAGTTTTACATGTTAACTTTTAATCTGTTATTTTGAAAATATGAATTTCAAAATCATTCCCATTTTATTTTTCTTTAATGCGAAGCACCCATAATTTTTCTTTCTCATTTTTTAAAGCATCGTTAACAAATATTCTACTCGAATGAAAATCCTGACTAAATATTCAAAAATCGTGAAATTATATTTTTAATTTATGCAAATAGACCGATTATTAAAAATATTAGGATGTGGGCAAGTTTTTTTTTGTAATTTTTTTTTTCATTCATGCTAAAATCGTGTTTTGTAGCACATTTTATGTAATTTTTTTTATTTTCTTAAAAATCTTACTTTGTAGCATTTTTTTTTTTAAAATCATGTTTAGTATCACGTTTTAATTTTGTTTTTGTTTTTTTCTATTTTTTTAAGACTCCAAAAATTTCTTTTAAAGTATTGTGAAACTCGTGCTTTGGTGTAAGTTCTTACTAGCATAGTTTTTTTCTATGTTTGTAATTTTTTTTTAATTTTTAGTTTTAAAATATTTTGTTTTATTTATTTGTGAATTTTATGGTAGCTTAATGTGTTTTTTTATTTTATTTTATTTATTTTAATTTTTTTAAAAATTACTTGGATATTTTGTTGTAATTATTTTTCATAATTTTAGATCATTTCGTTAATTAATTAAATTAATTATGCTAATTGAATATCATTTAAAAAAAATAAAACAGTAAAGTATATGTTTTTCATTGTAACAAAATAAAGTAAATAAATTTAGATAATAAATATTCCAAAAAATAGTTTTTTACTGTTTGTATGGATAATTTTTCAATTATAACTATAATTTCAATAATAAAAATATGTTTTTGGCTTGATTCACTTATTTTGTTATGGAATGAAACAATTCACTCTTCAAAGCTAAGTTACTAGGAGTGATTTCAAAGTTTTACCAAAATAATTGTATAAATAAATTTATATTATTAGATGAGTTGACTCAAACAATTAATGATAGAAGTTAAAAGTTTGAAAATATATGACAATCAATCTAATTGAATATATAAACTTTATTGAATACATAAACTGTATTAGGAAGAAAACATATTACTTATCCATCTCCATTTTTATTAAAACAATATTTTAAATAACAAAATATCTTAGTTTGTGGTAAGAGGAGTTAAGAGAGATCACATGTTGCATGCAAAATATCAATATTTAAAAAAAAATCACTACTTTACTCAAGAAAAACTAATAAATATTGACCATATATATGTTATGTTTATAATTGACAAAATTTTAAGTTTAGTGTTCAACTACAAGTATTTGTTGACCTAATGGATACTTTATCTAAAATTTATAAGAATTACTCCTGACCCTCAAATTCATGGTAAAACACTCAAAAAGACTAATTAATAATAAAATAGGTAAATCAATTCAAAACAAAATTAAAAAATTACTAAATATTTATTCCTCCAATCTATTGAGTTTATTTTATTACAATTAAAAAAGTATTTCACTGTTATTATTTAAAATTTCCTAACTTGTATTCAATTAACATAATTAATTTCATTAATTAATTGAATCATCTAAAATTATAAACATAAAAATTAAAACAATATTTTTAACTAGTTTATTTTTCAAAAATTCCAAATAAAAAAAATTCACCCAACTACAAAAAAAAAAAATACAAACAAACATAATAAAATATTTTTAAAACTCAAAAATAAAATAAAAACAAATTATAAACATGCAAAAAAAGAAAACTAAGTTGTTTAAAACGTGCACCAAAAGCCCCATTTGACAATGTTTGAAAAAAAAAATTCAAAATTCAAAATGTGTTTCTAGAGTTCAAAAAATAAAATAAAATAAAATAGAAAACCTACTAAGCACTACTTTTAAAAAAATAATGCTATAAAGCATAATTTCTAAACAAAAATAAATAAAAAAAACGTGTTTACAAATGGAAAAAACATATATTTATAAAGTAAAATCATATTTAGAAGCAATCAATGTTTTTTAAAAAATATACCTATTTTCAAAATTTCAAAATGCAATTGCATCATTTTCCTAAATTTATCAAAATCCTGAGAGTCAATATCAGTGTTTGCACTTTTAACGTATCATGTAATGTGATAATTATAATTTTTATTCTTTAAGGAGACTTTGAGGTATTCTCATTATTTCATAAAAAACTAATTCCCGATAGAAGAATTAAATACACTTTGGATCCATTCAAATATTGTTTGTATGCAATAAGAAAAAAAAAAGAACAAAGTGGAAAAATCAATACATTAATAAATGCAAAAGGACAAAAAGTAAAGACAAAATCTTAACTTAAACTTTCTACGCTATTAAAAGTGTATTTTGTAAAGAAAGAATACCATAAAATGTTCAAACTATAATCAAATATGAACAAATATTTTATTATTATTACTTAGCTCTACGTAACCTATTATTATTCTTTTAATAATCATATTATTAATATTTATTTGTATAAGTTTTTATATTATAATAAAATAAATAGTTTTAAAAATTAGTTAAAATAATAAATAAAATAATGTAATATTTGCTCATAAATGTTTGTATATTATAAAAGATAAATAATTAAAAAACACTAAAATAATAAACAAATAAATACAATTACGTAATTTAATATTTTATTAATATATGTATTTTTATATTGTAATAAAATAAATGATTAAATAAAAAATTAAAATAATAAATAAAATATAATTAGTTTAAAATTTTATATTTTAATATATTATTATTTTAAAATATAAATTTTTTTGGTTTATTCAGATTTGATAAGATGTTTTAATTTGAAGTTTATTTCAACTTTACTTTATATTTTAAAAATTATTTTTATATCAAATTACTTTCAAAAAATTATTTTACAAATTATTTTTTAAATATATAAAAATTTTATTTGATTACACCAATCATGTATGCTACTCAATCCAAACAATAATTTTCTTTTATACTAGCAAAAACACAATCAAAGCATGTTGTTGATGTTTGCTATTCTTACAAATACTACCTTTACAAGTATATAAATAGACACATTCTGTTAACAACAACCATTATTGAAGCAAGCAAAGAGAGAAAAAAATATTCTATACTTTAATAATTTTGAATGATAGTCAACTGAAAAAAGAACTCAATTCTACACATAAATATAGAAATAAAAATTTGAATGATAGTCAACATAAAGTTAGGCTGGTGGGCATTACATTTATTAGCATTAGTTATATTTCCGTTTATGTTGCTTATTAAATATATAATTCTTCTATTTTGAACTAGGAATGTAAAGACTTTATATTTTAATTATTTTTAAAAGACTTATAATTTTAATATATGACTATATGTAAGAATACAATTAAAAATATAGTTGTAGTAGAAAAGAAAAGTGTTAGAAGAATTGGTGGTGCAACCGTGCAGACACGGAACTGAGCTATATATGTTTGGGCCGCCTCCGCATTAGAAATTAAGACATTTGTTTACTTTTATTTATTTGATTTATTTACTATTTATAGCATTCAACGGATTTTCAAATCCAGAATTTTGTAATGACGGAGATATGGAAAGCGCACTCATCGTTGGTGATGGTGCAGGTGTTGAGCGGAGGCTATCACGTTATCTCGAAATCGGTTCTTGACGTTGGCATCAACCAAATCGTCTACTGCGTCTTCCGCGATCTCATCGCCTTCCTCATTCTCGCTCCCATCGCTTACATCCGTGAAAGGTTCTTCTTCATCTCACTCACTTTTTATATGCCTTTCAAATGCTTTAATCGATTGCGCTTTCATATTCCATTATTTTGCTTCAAATTTAATTTTGGAGTGATCGAGAATCTGAACAAGACGATGGAAGACTAATCCGTATAGTTTATCATTAGCGACACAATATACAAATATGTTGATTCTTCTGTGCTTAAATCGATCATTTGATCGATCTGATGATCCACTACCACGAACTTAAGTGGATTCTTTTAGACTATTCTGTTACCTATTTCTGTTTAAGTGGATTGCAATTTGTATGTGATCATTAGCATAACACATTTTCTAAGTAACAATGTCAATTGTTTTATTATTAATTGTAGGTGTGGTTGAATAAGATACTTCCAATTAAGAGTCATTAATCCTATATGTAACTCAATTAATTGGGTTAGTTAAAGTGAATTCAAGCAATCCAATATACTAGCATATTTAAATTCAGTTAGATGAGTTGAGCTCACCAGAAATCCTTATCCACTTGTATCAATAGAAAGTCTGCTTTCCTTCTCTATTTATTTCCAGTGATTAAAAAAAATAAGACAAAAGAAAACCTTAAAATACAAAAAAATAAAACAAAATTTCACCTTTAAATTCAAATATTTAAAAAATGGATAAAATTAAATATAATCAAATTATGTTCAAAGACAAAATCAATTATATAGTAAATATTAATATTTAAGAAATAATTAATTATATTTTTAAACATAATCATGTATAAATATTTTATTGTATTTATATAAAACAAGTAATTATATTTATTTATATATAATATAATATTTATGTTTTATGTAATCTAGTAAATAATTAAAATAAAAATAATATAAATTTTATTATTTTTGAAAATAAATTATTTTAATATTTAGTAATTAGTTTTATAAAAAAATTAATTCAATCATTTAAATTATAAATTAATTTTATTATTTTTTAATTTGTTTAAATCGATATGTGGGAAAGAAATAATTTATAATTTATAATTTATAATTAATTATTTAAATAAATTTAATGTAATTTTTAAATAATTTTTATGTCATTTTGAATTTTATAAAATAATTATTTTATAATTACTCATCTTTTATTTTTAATTCATACTTATTTTTATTAAATTTTAATCGAGGATATTTTGGTAATCTTTCAAATTTCTTAAATATTTTAATTTTTTATTTGTTATATCAATCAACTTAACAACAAACTTTTCATTTTTCTTTTTTCCTTTTTTTTTTCTTTTTTTACTTAAGACTCTCTTCCTCTTAATAAAAACAACATCATCTTCTACTTGCTTTCTCTTCCTTTCTTTACTTTTTCACTCCTTCCATTAAATATGTAAGTACCTGATTATTTTGATATTGAATTTATTCCGTAAGTTATGTTTTCAAATACTCTTTTTCCTTAAGAGATAGACAACTCAATCCTAGTCGGGGTGTTTTTACAATATTACATCAGATTTGGACCTATTAATCTAACTATGTTTTAGTAAAATCTACTTCAGTCTTAAAAAATTACAATGATCTTATTAAAAAAATAAAGACATTAAGAAAATCTACAATGATTTTAGTTAGAAAAACTAAAGTTAGTGAAAAAATTTACAAGTGTCGTAAATCCTAAAAGCTAAGGTTAGTGAGAATATTTACAACGGTCTTAACCGGTAAAAACCAACACCAACAAGAAAATTTACAATAGTTTGAGAAAATATATTTTGGTCTTAGTAAAAGAAAATCAACGATGGTCTCCTTAGTTAATAAAAACTAAAGTTGACGAGGAAATCTATGATGACCTTGAATAACTAAGACCGATAAGGAAATGTATAACAATTTTAAATTAAGGATGACGTAAAAAATCTACAAGAGTTACTTAACGTAATATCTCATATTTTTCATATAGTAGGAACTTTATCGTATAAATTTTTTTATACTAAGTCTAAATACAAATCTCCATACATTTATGAGAGTATTTTAAAATATATTTCTCTACATGAGATTTAATAAAAGTATCTTCACACAATCACAAAATAAAATAAAAAAAATTAAATTAAATTAAACTTCTCCATGAGCTCATTGAGGAATCATACCACCTACACCACCTGTCAAATCCTCTGTTCACATGTAACACACACGATAATCGCATATTTAAAAGCAAAACAAACAAATAACTTACCAAAGAAAAGGGTAAGCTAGATACTTTAAAATGTAGAATTATAAAGTTTAAATCTTCTATATTAACCAAAATACAACAACTCAGACACTAATCAATCATCTCACACATCATAGTATCATTTTCATTTCTATACAATAACATATACTATACATACATTAGCTCATATACAAAGACACTTGATTCTACTTTCAGAAGACTCGTGCATTGAACTAGACTCAGAGGTTTGCACCTGTCATACAATTCCAAACTCTGAATCCACACAACCCCCAAATCAATGAATCATCAATCTTGTATGATAAGGTTAGTCCCCCTAAGACTTTTCTGACCAACTATATTTCAAAATGCAGTCACTCAATCCGAACCTTCGTAACTCTCACCACCTAGTAATTTTCATCTTGTGATTTCAATATACTAGTAAAGTTTGGATACCTCCTTCTTGATAAATTCTCAAACAATGCACATCCTAACAATTTCAATATGGGAACCTCCTTTCCTGAAGATACTATATCTCAATTACAAACCATACATCTCAACATAATATCATACATCATTCATAATAAAACTAAAGTGCACCATCAAAACAATTCAAGCTTAGTCCAATAACCAATTTTAGAGGATCCATACAATATCAAACATCAAGTTTCATCATCCTATCACGCACTACGACTCTATCAACACTTCAAAATTACAAGCTACTGCTCCTACACGTTTCATTAAATTAAAAGAATTATCAAAATCAAGGTATCCAGACTAACAATATAAGAGAATTTCTCTATTACCAAATTAAGGCTAAATTAAAATAAAATATCAAATTAATTCAACTCATTCCATGTTCAAAATTAGTCTAGACCTACCAATTGAAATAACACACAATGTCTCCAACACAAACACATTCACTTTTAAAAACCTACATGCTCAAATTGAACATAAAACACAACACCTCAATAACTCCACTTATATAAGAAATCATAGATAAATATGTAATACAAGCACATTTAGGTCTTATAGGATTTACCGAAAGTGTGTATTATTCCAAACAAACAACTTTATTTTTAATCAGAGAATAGAGTGATTAACGATATAGTATAAGAGAATCCCTGACTAATAGCTAGATCTTTATTTTTTTCTATTTACATATAATTGATATCATATGATAATCCACATGAATTAAATCTAGTACTTTAACTAAAATGAAAGGTTATATGAAAAATTGGTGAGAGAGAGGGGTCTCTAAAATCAAACAATATGACAACCACACAATTTATACACACAATCAACATCAATTAGACATAAGAAGAGCATATTAATACGAAAATGAAAGATGATGGTCAAGTTTGATAAAACTTTGCAATTATATCCCAAAAAATCTGAAATACAATGTTGTTTTAGTGGTAGAAATAGATTTTTTATTTTTATCTAAATCATGATAGCACTTTCATAACATGTGAAAAACACTATTTTAGCTCTTATTGAAAACAATATTGTATTGGAAATATTTAATGTCTTATCTATTTTTCCTCTCTCATAACTTTAAGGAAACAAGAAATTATTTAACCTCTCGTACCACTGCCGAGGTGCTTGCTTTAAACCATACAAAGCCTTATTGAGTTCATATACATGCTCTGGATACTTATGATCTTCAGATCTTGGAGGTTGACTCACATATACCTCTTCATTGATGTATCCATTTAGAAAAACACTCTTGACATCCATTTGAAAAACTTGAATCCATTCATGCAAGCATAGGCTAGAAGTAGCCTCATTGCCTCCAATCTGGCCATTGGTGCATATGTCTCACTAAAGTCAATTCCTTCATCTTGATTGTAGCCTTTAGCAACCAGCCTTGCCTTTTTTCTCACAATGACTCCTTGCTCATCCAACTTGTTCTTGAAAACCCACTTGGTTCCAATCACATTCATCTTCTTTGATTTTGGAACAAGAGTCCAAACTTCATTCCTTGCAAACTGATTTAGCTCCTCATGCATTGCATTTGTCTAGTTGTTGTCCTTCAATGCCTCTGCTACATATTTGGGTTCCAATTAAGATACAAATGCCATGTGTTCACAATAGAGTTTTAAGGATCTCCTAGTTGAACATTCTCTCTGCACTTTTGACCAATTACATTATCCAATGACAAATTTCTAGGAACTCTCCACTCCTTAGGTAAACCAGAACTGACTTTGTCTGCAGCAGCTTCAAAATTCAATCGATTGAATAGCATAATCAATCAATTAATTTTCTTGTAGCTGAGTAGTTTTCTTTGGTTTATTTTGTAGGTCTGCACTATTCTTATGCTCAATAAGATCATCCTCTTCTACACTTGTCTTAACAATTTCCTGTGCATTCTGGTTAGTTTCATCAAATGCAATGTGCACGGATTCCTCAACTAGCATGGTTCTCTTATTATATGCTCTATATGCATGATTATGCAACGAATAACCAAGGAAGAATCCCTCATCAGCTTTTGAGTCAAACTTGCCCAAGTTATCTCTACCATTATTCAAAATAAAACATTTACATCTAAAAACTTTCAAATGAGAAATGTTAGGCTTTCTACCTTTAAACATTTCATAGGGGTTCAAAATAGGTCTAATAGCACTTTATTAAGAACATAGCAAGTTATACATACTGCAACAGCCCAAAAGTATTTTACCAAATCAGTTTCATTCAAAAGTGTCCTTACTAGCTCTTCCAAAGGCCTGTTCTTCCTTTCAACAACTCCATTCTATTGTGGAGTTATAGGTGCTGAAAAATAGTGTTTAATTCCAAACTTTTCACAAAAATTCAAAAATCTTTCATTTTGGAACTCTCCCCCATGATCAAATTTAATGGCAGAAATGCAACTATTTTTCTCATTTTGAATAACTTTGGCAAGATTCTTAAAAGCATGATAAGCATCATCTTTGGTTGTAATGAAAAGAGTCCAAGTAAATCGAGAATAGTCATCAACAACTACAAGACCATAATAATTACCTCCTATACTTATAGTTCTAAAGGGACCAAACAAATCCATGTGAAGTAGTTCAAGAGGTCTAGAAGTTGAAACCACATTTTTTGTTTAAAAGTGTTTTTGGTCTGTTTACCCTTTTGACATGCTTCAGAAATCCTATCCCTTTCAAAATTGAGCTTAGGCAGGCCAATTACTAGCTCTTTAGAAGGTATTATATTCAAATGATGCATGTGTATATGAGCTAAACGTCTATGCCACAACCATGTCTCATCATTATTTGTTAACAAGCAGTTCATACTAGAATCAATTCAAGAGACATTTAACATATACACATTGTTTACTCTTTTACCTATTAAAACAATCTCTCTTGTAGTTGAGTTTGCTATAAGGCACAATTCTGGTTCAAATGTTATTTTGTAGCCTTTATCACAGAGTTGACTTATGCTTAGCAAGTTGTGCTTCAAACTAGTACCACATCTTTTATAGTCACTAAGTCTTCTCCACCAATGTCACCAACACCAAGTATCTTCCCTTGGTTGTTACATCCATAGGTGACATAACCATTATGTTTCCATTTGATATTAACCAATTGAGATGCATCCCTCGTCATGTGTTTGGAGCAGCCACTGTTAAGATACCACATTTTCTTTTTGGCTACTACACTGACCTGTAAAATAGTTTAGGTTTCAAGAGTTGGTATGCTATTAAACTTGCATCCAGTAGTGTTAGTGATGCTTTTAGGCACCCACCTAACCAAACCTTTAAGCACATCAAATTTCCTAATTTTACAGTTTCTAATGGAGTGACCTTTATTCATACAATAAAAAGAAGTGATAAAGGGTGAAGACTGGTTTTTATTATGTTTAAAGAAACTGTTGAACTTCTTTTATTTTCCTTGGAAATCACACTGATATCCAATGCCAGTTTTTCAAAAACACAGTTTTGTGATCCCAAAATTGCATTGAGATTTACAGTTCCCATGGAAAGTCTAGAAGCAGTCTTAATAAAATAGTTCGCTTTATTTTTAAGCACAACACAGCCTTCACAAATTAGTTGGCTTGCAAAAAGCAAATCATTGAAGGCTGCAAATTTAGAAATCATTTCCAAGTGATCAAAATCAGTTTTCAAAGTTAACAACTCATCTTGCAGCTCTTTGACCTTGCCTTCCAACCAATTGTTTATCCCTTTTAATCGATTATTGGATAAGGTCAATCTATTAGCTTCTTCATGAGTTTCTGAGAATGCTTGAAGAAGTGAACTGTAATTCTCACTATTAGACAAGGTGCTGGAATTCACATTGCTCACCTCTGATTTGTGTCGAGCCATAAGCATAAGTTTGCTTCAATTTCTTCCTGTGAAGAGCTGCTTGAGGATGTATCATTAACTTCCCAAGCTATGTAGGCTCTTTTAGTCTTTCAAGCTCTATTGCTTTTCTTCTCCTATCCCTTCTCTTTATTTACTATGCTTGGGCAGTCCACTTCGATATGATCATGTTTGCCACAACCAAAACAGGTTAATTTAGTAGAACCAGAATCAGATTTCTTACTATACCTCTTGCTTCGGTAGTTCTTCACTCTGTCTTTCATCTTGATGAATTTTTGGAACCTCTTTGTCAACAAATTCAGGTTCTTAATATCACTGTAATCATTAGAGCTCTCCTCACTGTTATCTACCTCTACAACATTTGACCTGAGTGTTAGGCTTTTGGTTTTTCTCTCAACAGTCTCCATCTCCTTCAGCCTTATCATTTCCAACTTGTGCTCCCTCAACTTTCTAAAGAGTGATGCAGTGGTCAATGTAGTCAAGTCTCTGGTTTCTGAAATTGTTGTCCCTTTGCCAACTTCTATCCATACATTTCAGAATCTTGATGTTTAGTTCCTCTTTATCAAATTGTTTGCCAAGTCCACAAAGATGGTTAACAATGTGAGTAAATTGTTTATACACATCAACAATCGTGACACCCTGAAAAACTCATCAAGGTTCAAAGAAGAAGTTATTATATTATTGGCAATGCAATCATATTGTACTTTCTTTTTTCTCGACATCAATAAACTCATCAAAAGATTTCTCAACAGTCACACCACCACCAACAGTCATAGGAATAAATGAACCATTCACAATTGCATTTCAAATGTCACGATCAATTAATTCAATGAAAATATTCATCCTTACTTTCCAAAATTGGTAATTCACATGACTAAACATGGTGGCCTGTTTATTGAGGCTCCCACTGCAATTAATTCAATAAAATAGTTCACTTTACTTTTAAGCACAACACAGTCTTCACAAATTAGTTGGCTTGCAAAAAGCAAATTCAGTGGAGGCTACAAATTTATTAATCTTTTCTAAGTGATCAAAATCAGTTTTCAAAGTTAACAACTCATTTTCCAGCTCTTTGACCCTGCCTTCCAACCAATTGTTTAGCCCCTTTAATCGATTATTAGATAAGGTCAGTCTATTAGCTTCTTCATGAGTTTCTAAGAATACTTGAAGAAGTGAACTGTAATTCTCACTATTAGATGAGGTGCTGGAATTCACACTGCTCACCTCTGTTTTGTGTCCAACCATAAGGCACAAGTTTGCTTCAATTTCTTCCTGTGAAGAGCTCCTTGAGGATGTATCATGATCTTTCCAAGCTATGTAGACTCTTTTAGTCTTTCAAGCTCTACTGCTTTTCTTTTCCTATCCTTTCTCTTTATTTACTAGGCTTGGACAATCCACTTCAATATGACCATGTTTGGCACAACCAAAACAAGTGAATTTAGTAGAACCAGAAACAGATTTCTTACTATACCTCTTGCTTTGCTAGTTCTTCACTCTGTCTTTCATCTTGATGAATTTTTGAAACCTCTTTGTCAACAGATTCAGGTTCTCAATATCATTGCAATCACTAGAGTTGTCCTCACTGTTATCTACCTCTGCAACATTTGACTTGAGTGTTAGGCTTTTGGTTTTTCTCTCAACAGTCTCCATCTCCTTCAGTCTTATCATTTCCAACTCGTGCTCCCTCAACTTTCCAAAGAGTGATGTAGTGGTCAATGTAATCAAGTCTCTGGTTTCTAAAATTGCTGTCACTTTGGGCTGCCAACTTCTATCCAGGCATTTTAGAATCTTGATGTTTAGCTCCTCTTTATCAAACTGTTTGCCAAGTACGAAAAGATGGTTAACAATGTGAGTAAATTGTTTATGCACATCAGCAATTGTGACACCCTGAAAAACTCATCAAGGTTCAAAGCAGAAGTTATTATATTATTGGCATTGCAATCATATTGTACTTTCTTTTTTCTCGACATCAATAAGCTCATCAAAAGATTTCTCAACAGTCGCACCACCACCAATAGTCATAGGAATAAATGGACCATTCACAATTGCATTCCAAATGTCACGATTAATTGATTCAATAAAAATCTTCATCCTTACTTTCCAAAATTGGTAATTCACACGACTAAACATGGTGGCCTGTTTATTGAGGTTCCCTTTGCAAAAGGTAACTTGTTCTCAACCATGGAATAAAACTTGAGTAAAATACAAGCCTTTGCTCTTGATATCAATTGAAAAGGATTTTAGGCTGAGTTCAAGAGTGGGGGGAGGGGGGATTGAACTTTCAAAGATTTCCGCAAAATATGGAAAGGAAAAATAGAAAAAATGAAAGTCCTTTATCAAAACAATTAATTGTGTGAATTTTGTATGCTCAACACAAAATCAATTAATTGAATCGAAAAAACATTCGATTAAATGACACTCACACCACAACACATAACAAATTCAATCAATTGAAAGACAAAAACAGTCAATTGAAGTTTCTGGAAAGAAATTTCTCAAAATCAATTAATTGAAACAGAAAAGTAATTGATTGAAAGACTTGAAAAGAAATCAAATCTTCAAACTGTAATTACTTAAACAGCAGAGACAATCAATTAAAAATAGTCACAGAATTACGAGAACAGAATGCAACAATTAAATAGTACACTCAATCAATTTCAGAATCACAAGGAATTACAACAACAACAGGTACAATTGATTGAAATCCAAAAACAATTAGTTGTTTTTTGAGAAATAAAAAATGGCACAAATCAAATTCACAATGTTTCCAGAAAATATAGTATGATACACAAGTGAAATAATATAATACCAAATACAAATTACAGAATAACATGATTATGCAGAATATAATAGGTAAAGATGCAGTACACATAAAATAAATTAATTGAAAGCCGAAATCAATTGATTGAATTTTTGACAAAATTGAGAAAACTGAACATAATCAAATGTGAACCAAGATAAGGGTCAAGAGAGAACAAGAACACTAAGAATTATACAGGTTCACACTTCCTCAAGAGCTACACCCAGTCTCTTTGCCAACAAGCAAAGAAATTCACTCAAGTACACCAAGTTCAAGCAATACAATCAACAACACACTTGCACCCTGCACGAAACCCTCTGCACCCTGTAGAACAGTACTTCTGAATTCTATAGAGAATACAAAGATAGTGCAGAACCCTATTGCACACTTATAGATGTAAACCATATACAATTTGTAGACTAAACACTCACAAATACATGGAAATTTCAAAACAGAACCAAATTTTGCACTTTACATCAACACAAAAAAAGAAACATACTGTATAATCTTATCTCTTGTGGTGCAGAACCAAAGCAACACGTTTTTCACCAACGAAGAGCTTCAAGATCTACAATCTTGATCTTTCTTCAAGAGAAGCCCTTGAATTGAATAGACCCACCCACTTATCTTTGATTATCACTGCTTTTCGCACTTAGAGCTCTCTCAAAATCGTTGTTAATCTATTATGTATTCATTCTTCTAAAAAGAAAAGCTCTCTGCTGCTTTAAAACCAAGATTGTTATAAAATAGAACAATAGGCCACGATTCAATCGATTGAATCCAAAAATCAATCGATTGATTTTTCTCAAAACATATTTTTTATCGAATTGATTTTCGTAAATAATTGATTGCAGTACTTTGTAAAAGAGGTTTTCAAAAATTATTAAGTCTCACTTTATCCCGTTTTATTATTATTAGACTTAGTGGATATTTGAAACTCTTTCAAATGGATCAAAATGCATGCTCATGGTTTTGAATCACATACACACTCACACATACACTCTTTAAAGACTAAACCAATCTTCAAATGATTTTCATTATTAGTCAAAGTTGCCTTCATCAAATCACATAATAGTGGTACTAACAAAAGTCACTTCAATCCTTATTTTAAATTTATGTTAACCTCTTGTTAATTTAAATTCTTAAAACTTCCAACTTTTATTATTTTAATAATATAATTTTCAATAATTTATAGTTTTATATTGTAATAATTGAACAATTTTAGCTTTTTGTAGCATTTTAAATAAAATGTAATTTACTTAATTATTTATTTTTAATTTATATTATTAAAAAGGATTTTTCAAAATAATAGTATAAATAAATCTCTTATATTTATATTTAATTTATTCTATAAATAAAATAATTATAACTTAATAAATAAATTATTAAAGAAATTTACAATTTTGAGTTTTTTTATTTACTCGTTTAAGAGTCGTGAGAGAAATATTCAATTGGGGAGTGTCTCTTAAATTTTTTAAATTGAAAATCTAAAAGTAAATGAAATGTATAAATGAGACCCGTTTAAGCAACCGTAACCAAGTTCTCCACTTCAAAGGATTTTGTAACATCTTCTATGCAATGATCATGCAATTCTATAATGTGTTATTTAATTTTAAGTGGATCTCATTATATATTATTTTTTAGACACTGTAAATTTTATTTCAATACTGACATCTTGCAACACTTAATTTTATAAATTTTATTTATACTTTAATTTTTATAATTAAAAATAATAATTTTATTATATTATTAAATACTTTTTATTCTAAAACTCAAAATTTTATATAAGACTCCAATTTTAAATTTTAAATTTAAAACTTCTATGTTGTCACATAAACTTATTTTAATAAAAATTTCTTAATATATAGATCTTAAATCTAATAACCTATATTTTAGATGTTTTTTAGATTAGTTAGATTCATATAAGAACTTTAACGGTGTCTTTGGTTCCTATAACGGATTTGCTAAGAATGATCTGCTACAACAATGCTATGAAAGTTGGATTGAATAAAAAATTAATAAAAAACAAAAAAACGAGAAAAAAAATTACTTTAATATTTCTTTACATTAAAGCGAAGATTTAGAGAAAGAATCTTTTTCATACGTTTCATATCATTAATCTTATTATTAATATATTAATGCTTTTACTTATACCATAATAAGATAAATATAATTAACTATATAAAATAATATAATAATAATACTTATTAATAAAAATAAATTTAATAAAATTATAAAATAATAATAAAATTAAAAGTTATAATAATAATAAAAATAAATTTATAAAATAATAATAATAATATTAACAATAGTAATTTAATTAAAATAATTGATAATTTTCTTACTTTACTAATTAAAAAGTAATAATTTATCAATCCGGTAATTAATATTTTAAATTAATTAATTACAAAGATAAATTTATAATCTTATAATATTATCTATTAAATTTTTTTTATTAATTATAGATATCGCATCATTCACAAATTTTCATAAATTTTCTCTTTAACTTTTATTATCTTTTACTTAATTTAAATATAAATACTTTTTATCCCCTTATCTCAAATTAATTATTTTCTATTCTTTTAAATCCATTTTCAAATCTGACCATAGTTCAAGATATATGTTGATTTAATTTGTTTTCTAGTTTTTAAAAATAGTTTTAGTAATCAATATTATTCAAATTTTGAAAAGAATGTAAGGTTGAAAAAATATTCAAAATTAAAAATAAAAAACACATTTTATTAGTCTTTATTTTTTAACTTTTTGGAGGAGACATTAAATGAAAATAAATTTTGAAAACTATTTTTACAACACAGTTATCAAATAAGTTGCTTAGTTTTTCAAACAAACCATAAGATGTGTTCACCTTCACTATTAGTTCATGAAATTTTTTTTCCCTCCTTTTATTATAAGGCTGTTATTCCTTTTAATTTTCTAAGATGAGGATTCCCCATGATTGTGGGTTAATTATGTAGGACATTCGTGTTTATAAAGGGATTATTTTGCTATAAAAACACTAAAGACACTGGACAGAATCTTAAGCATAGCTGAAGAATGGATATATAGGCTATAGTGGTTAATGATTGAATCAAAATAAATCCTTGATAGGTGCTTCTCTAACTCTTATGCCAACCTTTTGTGTCTTTTGACAATTATTATTGCCCATGTATGTTAGGTTATCAATGGAAATTATGTTTAATAGGTTTATTCATTTTGATGTGTAATGTAGTAGTTATTTATAGTAGATAGTAAGAGATTTTATGTCTACGTTTTAATAATTTACAAGTTTAATAGACATAAAAATTGCATAATAAATTTAAATATTACATTTAACACTTGTTTTGAAAAAAAATATATTAAACATCTTTAAACTTTTTGTCCTTCATAAATAGACATTTAAAATTTTAATTTTATATTAATCCATCCTTAAACTTCATCTCATTTATAAATACCACATATCTTCCACTTTAGCTTTATTCTATTTTTTTTTTAATTTTATTACTTCTGTAAATAGACACTTAAAAATTTAATTTTATTCTAATCAATTCGTAAAACTTATCTATATTTTATACAAATAAATTTCCCTTAACAGATTGAGCTAAATTATTTACATTAAATATTAATAATTCATTAAATTTTTTCGCTTTTAATAATTCACTTTTTTATGAATTAAAATAATAATCTATATTATTAATAAAAATATTATTTTTTAATTATCTATTTTGTATAAACAAATCCTTGTTGTATTACAGTTTTTTAATTATTTTCTTAAACTTAATTAGCTACTCATAATAAAAAAATTGTTCACAATGAAATTATATAATTTAATAAAAGTTATTTTTTTTATGGATACGTTTTCTATAATTTAATAATATTTTTATCTTTAATAAATATTTTAATAAATTTATAATTATTATAATAATTAATTTTCAATTTTTTATCATCATAAAGAGAATTGAACACACCCTGGTTTAAAAATAAAGTAAATAATAATAGAAAATTAATTTAGATAATAACAGAGAAAATGGAGTTGAAAGAGTAGGACGCGCCGACAGGCAGAAACGGACTTGCTTTGAGATTGAGGCTCTTTCCTCATAGTTTACTTTTATTTGTTAATTTAGTTTGTGGCATCCATTTTCAATGCTTTCAATTAAACGAAACCCCAATCTTGAAGGTGAAGTGTGTGCCTCTGCAGAAAGAGTTGTAATCAATAAAATCTAAGGCAATAATAATGGCAGCAGTGTCAGGGGGTGAGATATGGAAGGCCCACACGGCCATGGCAATGGTGCAGTTATTCAACGGAGGCTATCACGTCATCACCAAAGTCGCCCTTAACGTTGGCGTCAACCAAATCGTCTTCTGCGTCTTCCGCGATATCATTGCCCTCGCCATTCTCGCTCCCCTCGCTTTTATCCGTGAAAAGTATCTCCCTTCCTCTCTCTTTCTCTGAAAGGGCAAGTGAATTGATTGCTTTGGTTGTTGTTTTCAATGTGCTTTATGTTATGCATTTATCATTGGTACTGTGTTATACTGGTCCCCGGTTTATACTCCTGCCATCAATTCTACTTTCTTTCATTACTTCTTATTTTGTTAGTAGGTGAGCCAGCAGTACGATTTCCAACACAATCTCTGTAATCCACTCGCGACTATTGGTCAAACCTCATTAATAAGAAGTAAAACTCACAAAGTTGTATTTTTTCATAAATTTATACCACTAATAAGAAAGTGTGTTGTTAACATTTTATTTTCTTAAAGCTAATTTACATGTAGTTTTCCCAAATGTCAGTGTTTTTAGGGTCTCTGTGTAGGGTGTGCGTTTTATTCGATCAAATTATGCAGTTATGTATGCCTAGAGTTATAGTTTATAGTATGTTTCAGTAATTAACTAACATCCAAGGCATATCATGATCGAGGTTTATTCCTTAACATCTCAAGTTTGATTCTGGATTGCTCATACTTATGGTCAATATTTTCCTAGATGACAGCTAATTTTATTATACTTTCTTTGCTCATTTAACTGTGCTTTACTACTGTATGTATGTATATGTATATACACGTATGTATGTATGTATGTACGTATTCAAACTTTGGAAATGAAATGTTAACTTGCTACACTCTCATACCCATTTCTCATCGTCATTGCTTTACTTCTAATGCATAGTTATCCTAATAATGTCTGGTTTGTAGGCGTACACGGCCACCGATAACTAAACGCCTTCTCATGTCATTCTTCTTTCTTGGATTAACTGGGTAAGGTTCTGGATATAGTCACATACTCTCTGTATTGGTTATGCGTGAACTGTAATGTTTTATTGAGGCAATGGTAATTTGGCTTCTTTGTTCATGTTCAGAATATTTGGCAACCATCTTTTGTTTCTTATTGGCTTGAGCTATACTAGTCCAACTTATGCTGCTGCGGTTCAGCCAGCCACTCCGGTCTTTACTTTTCTATTGGCTGTAATGATGGGGTCAGTTTCTCTCGCTTCAATTTCTACATGTGTTTTGGTCAATTTATCTTTTTCTAGAACTATTGTTGCACTGAAATTTATACATTGATTAAATCAAGATACACCAGGACATAGAGTAATGTGCACCTGATAAACTTATTCATGCAGTACAGAAAGAGTGAACTTGCTAAGATATGAAGGTTTGGCCAAGGTTGGAGGAACTTTCTCCTGTGTTTTAGGTGCTGTACTGATGGTTTTGTACCGTGGTCCGACATTGATAGGATATTCAGAAACAGACTTTGTATCACACAATGAAATAAGTGCCAAAGGTCAACCAGAGCCTTCTGGATGGTTAATTGGTGGCTTACTGGATCTCGGATTTGATCAATTTCATCTTGGAGTTTTGTGCTTCATAGGGAATTGCATGTGCATGGCTGCTTTTCTAACCATTCAGGTTCTTCTCTTTTTTATATTCTTCAAATGATTGTTGACTACAGGAAGCATTAAGAAAAAAACTGGTAGTGATCACTGTCATTTGTTATCTCTATTAACTGATACTTATTTGTTAAGTGCCAATTCCATGCATTATATACATGTGACGTTATGCTCTAATAATCAGTGTATGGAGATGGTTTCATCTTGGAAACCTGTAAGTGATCCTCTAAGCCATTTATGTTTAGAGATCTGGTCCAATTTTCAGGATCAACCAGCTGAGACCCTCTAGACTTGCTTCAACCTTCTAGACCTGTTTTCGTCTTATTAAGCTGCTTGCAGCAACACCACGACAGTTGTGGAGACTGCTGGTGAGAAGTGATTCCTTGCGTTGAGTACTTTGAAACGGCAATGCAAATTGAGTTTGAACAAGAAGATCAAGCTTGGATGACAACTGAAAAGGTGGTTTTCGAAAGTAAATGAATGAATCAAAATAATAGAGTAATGTGATGAGATAAAAAAGTGAAGCAAAAATTATGAATGAAATATTGGAATAGTAACATACAAACAAGAACCAACAAGGTTAGATTCTTCATAAACGAGAAAAATGAGTGTTTATTAATTGTTAGAATCTTGTAAATATACTAACGGTGGATAGTATTTTATTTTTATGATGATGTGGATGGTGGTCGGGTCATGCATTCACAACGCCTTGTCTTGTCCTTCAAAAATGGTGATTGAATGTTCCATGTTTCTTTTAAGAGGTAACCCATGGGTTTCTTGGAAGCTGCAGCATATGTTGTCAACGAAAACTTATACAACTAGTGCTTTTTCTAATAATCTCCTTAGGCATCAACACATTTCCCTGGGATACTGCTAGCAAAGTTCACCTTTGTTGAAAGGAATATTCATTCAATCATTCATTTAAGCTTTCAAAGTTATTGCAAAATGAACTTTAAGCTGAGGAAGATATCTCAAACATAGGACTGTGAGTGGTCTGATAGCAGTGCGGTAGCTGGTGATACAATAGCCTAATAAATCTCACTAGAACAGGCTTTGATACCACATTAGAAAGTGAACTTTAAGCTTAACTCAACAAGTTGGATAGTGTTGAAAGGATTAGTGACAAAACAAGTCAAGGATGATACTATCATTTTGATACCATGTTGAGAAGAGAAAAACTGAGAAGGAATATAATGAATTTTGGGTGTTGTATATATACATGAATATTCTTATTTATGATGAAGAAGAAATACAATTCTGAGAAACAAAATCAATATCTAATAATGAAAAATATTTGGTAAGACATTTCTCTATCAAATCATATCATATCTCCTTCTTATTTAGCATAATCAAATGATATCTTTTCCTCCCCCCATCCCCTCCGCAGAGCTTGACTCTCTTCCTCATTAAGTTGAAACTTCCCAATCAATCAAAATTCCCCAAGTGTAGCCAATCATGTAGGACATCTATACCCTCCATATCAAACAAAAGACAGCTACGACCACCTCAAATTTCTCCATCTCAAGTTTAACCATGCTACTTGAGCCTTGGGCAACTGCATTATAACCATCACTAAGTTTAATCATTTTATATTTGGTATCCATAATTTGCTAACCCATGCATTGTGGGAAGCTCTTCTCTCTGACAAAAAGGGATTGATACTTGTTAGGATCCAGTTTCCAGGTATGTGGCACTTGAATCTCACATTGAAGTACAGGATTCTAGTTTGGGGTTTATGAGGCCTCAGACTCTCTAACTACAACAACTCCCTTTTGCAGTACAGTATGGTTCTCCAAAGTTCCGATCAATTTGTGTCAAATCCTTCACCAGGTCGCTCATTTGCTAGTGAGCCACATAAATGATGACACTGCCGTTGCAGTGTTTGCCTAGGACTAATCAAAGGGCTAGTGCACAGGCAGGGCTAAGGAGCATTGTGAGATTTAGGATCCATTGCAAGTTATTGGACTTGAGTCTTACATTGGAAGTATGGAATTCTATTATGGTGTCTATGAGGTCTTGGGCTCTCCGACTAGAACTGCTAGTTTTTCTTTAACAATCACAATAAAAACTTCCCTTTCTCCATCTCCCATTAAAAATATTGTAAATTCACACATATTTTGCATTATTGGATGCCTTCCCAAAGTTGTCATGCTTTCTGTCACCCTGAATGATTTACTGGCAGAAAAGCCGCTCTTCAAGTTATGTCATTTAAAATGTCTTAGTGATTAGATTAGCCTGCTTACTCTGCTAAATTTTTGAACAATTTTATGATATTAGGTTCTATTATATGTGAAAAATGCGTTAATTATTATTCTGAAATATTTCCAGGCTCCACTATTAAAAAAGTATCCTGCAAACCTATCTGTCACGGCATATTCATACTTCTTTGGAGCTGTTCTGATGGTAACTACATCATTCTTTGCAACTAACGAGCCAACTGACTGGAGATTGACACAGTCCGAAACAATTGCTGTTATTTATGCTGTGAGTCACTAGAACTTCAAATCAACCTTAAATATTATGAGCCATTATTAGTTATCTCTTGTAATTTTAGTTCATCTTCTTTATTCAACATTTGTGTGGTTTCATTCTTGAACACCTCAAATGCCAATTTTATTTTTCTTAATTGTTTGAGTTTGCAGTTAAGAAAGGGGCACGGCTCCTATCATGAGCACTGTTACCGTTTCCTCTCTCTAGTTAGTTAGCCTAGTCAGTTCGTTAGTCTCCAGATACTCTGAACCTTGTATTCTAACTGTGTATAAATACTGTTGCATCCTTAAATTCATCAAATAATAACAGAATTTAGTTTTCTTCCTTGACAAGTTTATCTTGCTTCTCTTTGAAGCTTTACAAATGGAATCATACTCACTTGTGTATTTTTTTATCAAGGCATACCAAGTTTTGCCTTTGAGGAAAATGAAAGACGTTGTTCATGCATGAAGTTTTATAAGATTTCCTTAATTTGTTATGTTAATTTTGGATTCAACTTTGATATACTGAGTGTACTTTACACTATTTAGTAACCTATATGGTTCCTCTTCCACGCTGAGAGAAACTCTGCAAGGTTATACTGTAAATGAAAAAACTCAAAAGCCCTGGTTATTAAAATGAAACAGCATTTTCTGTTGATACTATGAAGAATTTACACCGATCTTTGATCAAATTCAAACTCCTGAACTATTAAATCAAATTTGAATGCTGAGCCTGTTTTTGTTGGGAATTCATAGTAGATTTTCAAACAATACTCCTCAAGCGTATTCTGAAATCTAGTTGCATTTATCACTACCCAATAATATTTCCCATAGATTACTTTTTATTAAAAAGTTTGAACTTTCACTATTTATTAATGTAGTTCAAATATGTGTTTGTATATATTTTAAGAATTAATATCATAAACCTTAGGTCATATGCAGTTGATTATATCTTTGATTTGACACATCATACATTAAATTATGATGGCACTACTCAAAAATTCAAATATAGAGAAAATTATGCTGTTTTGTTTATATGATCTATATTTGTTTTTTTTTTTTTTTCTTTTGGTTTCGTTGCATTTGTTAATTTATAGATATTAATTAAAAAGTAAAAATCACTGAACCATTCAATTAGGATTCAGATGACACCAAAAGTTTGTGTTCCAAATGGTAACCAGAGTTTTGTTCTCAAATGATTGCTAAGCCAATATTAGAGTAGCAAAGTTCCTTTTTATGTTAGTTGACTGGCTTTCTGCCCGGTCAGCATAGTTAGTTTAAGCTGTTGTTAGTTGGTACCAACTCAACAAAGTTAGTTTCTTAGTTAGTTAATCTGTTGTTCGGCTGTTGCCAGCTCAGCAAAGTTAGTTCCTTAGTTAGTTAAGCTGTTGTTACAACTCAGTATAGTTACTTAGCCCTTCTCTGTATCCTAATTAAACTGATCTCATTGTTTATGAGGTCAGAATATGAAATACATACACAGTTCTCAAATATTTTCTCTCAATTCAGTTTCTCAGATTTGTAAAGTGAAAATGATGCCCACCAATTGAAAAATAGAATCATGGAGTCACTAAACAAGTTTGGTAAAGTACTTGTCCCTGGCATGGCGTGTTTAATACTAGCAACAAAGTGGTGTTACACATTCCATTTATATGAATCATGGCCCACCATTTTGTGACCCAAGCTAGCTAGACTTGGCCTTAGAATTGTTTGGAAAACATATTTCTTTGTTAGACCAGTCTTTAGAGTAAGATGGGATTTACCTAGTATGGTTTGGTGATTTCATTCTGTCCGGTCAGCAAGAGTAGGCAAAATACAATTGAACTGACAAACGAAAGAAGCTGTGAATATGTCGCTGGAATCAGTATTTAGCTTTACCCCTAGTTGAGGAAAGGAATGAAAGCTAATGGGCTAAATAAACAAGTTGTTTTTGTTAGAGACATGCAAGGAATACAAGTCTTGTTTGTTCCAGCATTTTAGAGCCAAGTAATCTTTATTTAATTTTATTTTGCTAAAAAATCGATGATCTTTATATCAACTTCTAATAAATTTCTTTGGAGAATTTTTAGCATTTAGTGTCTGACAGATGTTTCCCTTATTTGTTCAGGGATTTATCGCATCTGCACTTAATTATGGACTGATTACATGGTGCAACAAGATCTTGGGGCCAGCCATGGTTGCTCTTTATAACCCACTTCAACCAGGAGCTTCTGCTCTCCTATCTAGAATTTTTCTTGGAAGTCCAATTTACATGGGAAGGTACATATCCCATTACTCCTTGCTATTGATGCATTTTTTACTATAAGCCAACTCAACTTCTTAATGCTATTTCCAAAAAGCAGTACCGTATGCTTTATTTCCAGGAAAGTTGCATACCTGTCTTCATTAAGCTACACGTCTTTATTTTCTGTGCAAAATTTGTTTAGGGTTGGATGTGTCATTTACTTTTTTGGTGTTTGAAAAAGTTTTTCCGAAGCTTATTTAAACTTATGAAATTGATTTAACTGTTTTCAGTTCATTTCAGTAAGCTTTTTTGTGTAGTTTATCGAAATAAGTTTATGTTTTAAAAATATTTAGTAAATTTCAAGATGAAGTTTATGGCATGAGCTCTCATTTGTTAATAACTTGTCCAACAAGAACTTGATCATGTTGTATATCAAAATGCATCCGTTGTCTACAAAACTTGTGGTGACTAGGTTTTGTACGATTCCAGAAGAGACATCGTGGAACAATTTATTCTATAGTTTCAAGTTTCTTATTGTTTTTATTTCTTTATTCGTGACAACAGCGTCGTAGGGGGTTCTTTGATCATTATTGGTTTGTATGCGGTTACTTGGGCGTCTTATAGAGAAAGACACGCAGCTGCTGCAGTTATTTCTCATGGCTCTTGGGTCTCTGAATCACTTATCCATGACAAGAGTTCTTATAGAGTTAACATTTTTTCAGGGCCCCCCAGCATGTCCCCAAAGCCTTCAGATTAAGGGAACCATTTGTGGATTTCCATGTAAAAAGTTGTCTAATTATTCTTTGTTGTCTTTATATATAGTTGTTTTGAAGAATTCAAGAGAATCAACATTACATTTTTTGATAAACTTATCACAAATTTGACTAGGTTACATCTTAAAATTATTTTGATAAGAATTATTTTTAACAATAAATTTAAATCACCATTAGAGGTCAAATTAGAAAGAAACAAAAATGTAAGAGAGGGGTTATTGTATTTTATAAGGATATGTTTATTAAAATAAGTTTAGTATGGGACAATTTAACTTTTATTGGAGCAAATTTATTCCAACATGCTGGCTTTACCGCTTGCACCCCCGCTACCCCCACCCCCCCCCCACAAATTTATTCTCTTGGTTTAGGATTTTTAGTTTTTGTTTTTGGAGATGTTCTGGATTATACTATATAAAACATGAAACATCAATATAATTTTATTTTGAATTGTATATTTTAAAATAAAAATTTGTATTTCAGATTGTTTAAATATGACCTTCAGAATGTTTGCATTAAACTCAGTTCCAATAGAATTTTGTGCTGGTAGCAGTTTATCCAATGAGATGACACCATGAGAAATTTGAGAAGTAAATCGGTATGTCCCACAGGTGGTGGTTGTTGGCTTGACTAAGTGGACCCACATTTGGGTGAGGTATCATCATTTGAGATGAAGCAGGAGTGTGAATAGAAAATTATGAATAAAAAAACATTTCTTATTTTCATTCTTATAGAATTCAATGTTTTAATACCAAAGATAAATTTGGGAAAAGTTGATTCCACAGAAGTGAAGAAGAAAATTTTCTTACATATATTGAAATGTCCATGTCCTATAGAGTCCACAATTCTAAAATGTTTTTTGTTAAAAGAATTCAATGATCATAAGTCTAATAAGAAATTATCAAAGCAGGATAAATCTTTTGGTTTTGATTTGTAGAATTTATAGGTCAATCTTCCAGTACCAGACGATCTACCAAATTCATCACATGATTTAGTAGAGGAACATGAACCTGTTAGAAGAAATTCAACGTTGATAAAGAATCATCCAATTGATGCAATAATAGAAGATCTTCATGAAGGAGTTACAACAAAGTTTATGCTAAAGAATTAGATTGTCATGATTTCAGATATTGAACCTAAGAATGTCAACAAGGCATTAAACGATAAAAGTGGGATTAAAGCAATGTAAGAAGAGTTAGACTAATTCGAGAAAAATTAAGTTTGGACACTTGTCAATCTACCAAAGAACTAAGTCATCGTTTGAGTTAAGTAAATATTTAAAAACAAGTTGGACGAGCAAAGTAAAGTTGTGAGGAACAAAACTTGTAGTCAAGTGGTACTCACAATAAGAAGATATTGATTATACTAAAACTTATGTTTCCGTTGCTTGTCTAGAGACAATATATATTTTTCTTTCATTTTTTTTGTCTTCAGTAAAATGTAATTGTATCAAATGGATGTAAACAACCCTTCCTAAATGAATTTATTAAAGAAGAGATTTATGTAGAGTGTTATTTTCCCAAATCCCATTGTTAAACTTATGATGATTTCATTTTATTTCAAATCTATGTAAATGATATTACTTTTGGTGCTTCTGAGCTTCTCTACAAAGAGTTTTCTAGTTTAATCCAGAGTAAATTTGAGATGAGAATGACAAGAGAACTTAGGTTTTACTTAGGATTTCAGACTGAACAGGTAAACAGTCTAATTTATATACATCAAATGAAGTATGAGAAAGAATTTTGAAAGAAGTTTCAGCTAGATGATGTAAAAGAGATGAACACCCCATGCACCCAACATCATCTCTGAAGAGAGAGTCCAATCCAGTAGATAACACATAATATTATTAGATGATTGGATCTTTGTTGTATCTTACAATGTCGTGTGCTCATTTCCAATTTGTCGTGTGCTCATTTCCAATTTGAAGCAAGGGAAGTTCATTTAACTACTGTTAAACATGTTTATAAATATTTGAAAAATAGGTTTAATACCACTTTTGGTCCCTACAATTTTTTGCAAATATTTAATATAGTCCTTTAGTTTTTTTACTCAAAGTAGTCCCTAATTTTATTATTATGATTCTCTCACATCCTTTCCTTCCTCCCATCTTTCAACCTTCTCGTAGCATTTTCTCTCCTAACCTTCTTCTTTCTTATTTTATCCCAATTTTCTGAACTCATTCTCTTCTTTCTTCCAGGACATTGCTTCCTCCGGGGACTTGCTTAGACCTTTGCTTCGCCCAATCCCTACCTTACTACTCTCAAGCTCGATTGTTCCAGCCTCAATGACTCAGCCATCACCTTTTCCTTCAAACCACCCCTCTATGACCTTTCTCTATAAAATTGTGAGTGTTAGACTCTTATCTAAGATCGACACCTATTGCAAAGATCTAAGGTTTTGTCTCTCTCATCTTCAGCATCACGCGCTTTCCTGGTTACTCTTTTTGTTCATCTTTTTTTTCCATTAAGGTCTTTTTACCTTAGCTTCATCACTAAGAAAAGAGTGAGGGCCATTCATATTTTCAATCTAGAGGTGTTGCTTAGCGGTTGCTCCCACTTGAAAGTAAGGCATGCTAGTTAAAGTTAAATCCTTTAATCTCACATTTCAGAAAATAATATTATGACAAAACTTGCATATACTACCTTAGGTGTGGTCTGATACAAAATTTTATTACATGATTATGAATCCCAATTTTGACAGGTGAATGTCGCAAATATATTTGGATTAGATAAACCTATCTATAATATTGAAAAATAATATAGGTTTAATACCACTTTTGATGTGGCATGTGTCTGTCATGTGTCCATGCATATGCCAAATCATTACCCTCTTAATGATATCAACACCAATCTAAAAGAAGAGACCACATTGTGTCACTTTAATAAAATTAAGGACTACATTGAATCAGAAAAAAGAAGAAGTTGAGGGACTATGATCATAGTTGTTTCACATGTAAATTAAAATAATTTCAGTTTTGACTGTCTAACTTTAAATCGTCTCCCAATGAATCTAATAAATTATGTCAATCAGTGTTCAAACTTATCTACAATAAGAAAAATTAGTAATAACAATAAATTAAAAAGGTTTGAGCATTGTAGTGCAAAAAATTAGAGTAGACGATGTAAAAACAGTAAAGAAAATAGGTTGACTCTCAAGTTCTTTCACAATGAATTCTTCCTTTTTTAAAAGATTATTTTCCTTCAATTATCTTCACAAAGTTGAATTCAATCAAATAAGCGTCAATCAAATTCAACAGAATCTTATTAGCAAAATAAGCATCTACTGATGTATTCAATATCTCACCTCGTCTCCAAGCGTATACTCAATGAGATGTATACATTTTATCTCTTGACTCAATGTATAAAAAATTGATTAAGGCTAAGTAAATTAACTAATAACTCTAGTTAAGAAAAAACAATTGGATTCTCAACAAGCGTTAAAAGACAATTACTTTTCCAAAAAAATAGATTTCAAAAAGACCAACAATAAAACATATTTGTTATAGAGATGTAAAAACAAAATTTATTAACCAAAAACTTTAGAATTCATTATGAAATCACAAGAAAATCAATCTAAATTTGAGGAGCCTTCCATGAGAAAGACTAAAGCATAAGAATTACAAAAGGATAGTAGTTATAATATACTACTAGGTGCCCTTCATGCCTTCTCCAATCTCTATTTATAATGTTCATTATTCACAAAATCAACTTAGATTTAATAACTAAATATTATTCTTACAATTATCAGACGTTTCCTTATATGGCAAAAATTAATTTGGTGAATATCTTATTTCCTGCTATGATGCAAATTTTATCGTTCTTGCTTTTCTTTAGATATTTTGTTTCTAATTCCTGCTTCAAATTGTGTACATATGATTTTAATGCAATTTAGCTTAACATAAGATCATGCCTTCATACTTGCAACAGATGATCTATTGTGACAGGGAGTATCTAAACTCAATGCTTACATTCAACAATTTCTTTCTTATGCTTTTCAAATGATTTTGAAACTTGTTTTGATTCATATAAATCAAAGTTTAAATCACAATATGTTAATTAATTTGATATAGAAAGTTTTAATATTATTTGACAAAAAACTAAGTATAGTTTGATATTTAATGAAATTAGAAATTTTGATTTTATTAAATTTTATTACAAATAAAATAATTTTTTTATATCAAATTATTATTGCTTTCAACGTTAAAAATTAGATAAAAAATGGAATTTCTAGAATAGAAATTTTTTATAATTTTGAAATTCAAAAGATTATTTTCCATATATTTAAATGATGATTTTGATTGACTTAGGTGCTTTAATACAAAATTATTGTCAGAAAATATTACGACACTGAAGGACATGCAAAATATGCCAAAACAAATATTTTCTATTCAACTATTTATAAAATATTGCCCAAAACAAATATTTTCTATTCAACTATTTATAAAATATTGCAGTGCAAAACGAGATTACAATAAAAGCATAAAAAGTCTCAATGTTCTAAGGATATGCAATCATGAAAGTAGTTCAAAATGCACCATCAACATATAAATGTTCAAGACAAGAAGAAAAGAGTATATGAGATGTTTCCATATCAAGCGTATAGTAGACGATAAAGAAGCTATCGTATGGGAATTGTGCAAAAGATTATTAGAGCAAATTAAAGCATTAGAAAATCAAATAATCAACTATAGAAAGAATTCAAATGAATAAATGATAATAGTGACACGTTCAAGACAAAAAAAATCATTCAGATAAGAAGTTTTAATATAGAGCGTCTAATACAAGGATTATGATGAACAATATGAGCTTATGGAAAGTCTATGTGCAAATTTGTTAAAGCTACATCATTCAATTTTCTACAAATAAAGAAATATTTCAAAGCCATAAATATGTGATAAAGACTTAAAGATTACAACAAATTTGAAGTTGCCTTATATAACATCTTATAGCAAAATAAATACAGAGCAGAATGTGATTCATGGAAATAAAAATTAATGCATCAAATCTCAACATTCAAGTTTGAAACATGTTAACTGATTTTCAGCAAGTATACTGATTTCGCAAGTAATATAGACAATAAGTCCAGTATCGTATCCTCAGGGAATGGATTATATAATTGAATATTGAATATGTATCATGACATTGTGAGCAAAACAATTAATAAAGATGGATTTGATTTTGTGTTGTAATGCTTAGAATTTAACAGTAATCAAATATGAATGAATGAATTAAAGATGATTAAAAAACCTTGGGATTGAATTGTAACACTCTCTCCTTCTCATACACTCATAATTAAGTAATCATGTAATCTCATTAAATTACCCTTATGTGCAAATCAAAACCGTTTCAACCTGATTCCTTTAGCATTGAAATTCATAAATTAAAATACCTAGCTCTATTCCTAGTTACTAGATTAATTTAATCAGCATTAAGAACATTTGCAATGAATAGTCATTACATTACACTTCATTCCTGAACATGTACATGCAATGAGTTGAACGTTTTAGTTCCAATTTCAAATAATGCTTCCTAGTCAAAATGAGAAATCTAAGATATATAAATGCTAAACAAAACGTTAACAAAGGTATTTGAATTAAATGACATGAAAACAATATCAATAGTGCATGTGAATTTGAGAATTTACATTCAATCCCAAGAAGAAGAGAAGTTAGCTATGCATGGTAGCCATGAAAATACAATAGAAAAGGAAAAGAAAAGTTCTTGATCACGATAGTGCTTGAAGAGATCTTCCAAAGATGATAGATACCCCCACGCTCTACTTAGCCTCCCTTTTATAAACAATCCTTGCCTTTAGTTCAAGAGCGGCCGTTACTTCACACCTTCAGTGGCGTTGACGCTTTCGTTTAAGACTTCTTTATGATTTAAGTGAGTTTTAGCTCGAGCTACTCTTTTAGCGTAAGCAGGAAGTCACTTATAATCTGTTTTTCTACCCATTTCCTTAATTCCAGTGCTTCTTGTTCTCTCTTCCTTCGGACTTTACCTAATTCTCAACAGCATTTTCTCTTTCCACAACCAAAACACATTAAACGGAAAAATCAACAATAAAATCTCTAACTAAAACAAAATCCCTAAAAAACCTCTAATTAAAATAGAATTACCGCTAAAAATCCTAACAAATTTGCATATAATTAAACCAACAATGAACAGTTATCTAAAGTCTCCCCACCTAGCTTCTTGCTTATCCCCAAGCAAGACAATCAAAACTCTTAATCTCTCATAGTTCATGTACTCTGTTATTCTTCTCAAATGTTTCTTAATTTCAAGCAATTCACACACAGCTTCATAAATTAGAAATTCCACAATCCAATATTCAAATAACAAAATGCAAGTCATGACAGGATACTCTCATCTCACACACTTCTCACCACTGTTTTCCTCAAAGAAAATGATATATTACTCTCAATCAAAAGTTGTTATTCATTTATCAAACAAATCCACGCTGCAATTGATAAGTCCGAAGGTCTTCAAAAGGTTGTAATGTGGCCTGGCTACACAAAAAACTTGGTTTTTCTTGGAACGCAAAACATACAAATAGTTTTGGAAATTATGGATACAAATTGAATTAAACTTTGAGAACTAGTTTGACTATGAATTCTTTCCACTTTTACTCTGAATTAATTAACAGCTGCTGTATCGTCCAAGTATTGCTCAAGCTAAGACTGTAGCTTATGCTTTCCACTGTGTATCCCTTTTTCTCTTATTTTTTTCTTTTCTTTTTCCAAATGTACAGAAATATATTTTTTTCTTTTTGTTTTTGTTGTTTTTTTTTTAACATTTCATATTTTTTTCTCATTGCATTTGGAGTACACTCTTATAGCAGCCTACCTTACCTCCACAGTATCCACAACCTTCTTTTACTTAGAACTCCCTTTTTCTTAAAGTTGTACCACAATTTCCTAGCTATTCATACTCAAGGTGGGTTTTATGGATATATAGCTCAAGGTTCCAATAATTCAGCCCAAATTGGTTCACAATTCAATCTCTCATCTTACTAGGTAGCTTTTTGGCTCTGATTATCATTTACTCTCAATCAAACAACATGCCTTCCTCATCCTTATCAATACAAGGTAAATCCTAGCTTAAAAAATTAAAGCAACAATTAATGTCAAGAAAATATGCATTTCAAATTTGCTCTCAGTGTCACTCCCTCACATCCTGTTTCACTCCAACCCTGTCAATTCTTGCTAATGTTAATCCTCCTATTTTCATGTAGTCTTGCTAATTTTCTATCACTGTTAACTCAAGCTTAAAAAAAAGCCTACGCTACTTAATGCACATAGAATTTTTCAGTCAACAATCCCAACATTTCCATTAATCTTCTAGCAACACAGACGTGTTAAGCACAGAATATATTATGTTCCAGCCACTAGTTCCTTGTACCTACTTAGTACAGTTATCCATTTCATAGAATTCATACAGTCATCCATCGGCCAATATATACTCAAAATTAAAAGACTATCTACCACAGTAGTTGCTATCCTCCTCAGTTGTGTCTGCATTACTCAAAGAATCACCTGATGATGTCTCCTCATTACTAACCAAATCTTCTTCATCAGCTGCACGATCTTCCTCCTCTGTATCTGATGATATCACAAATTGTGTTTTCAGAGGCTCTATTTCCTCTATAACAGCCAAAGGTCCTGCTACAGTTCTCCTTGCTCTTTTTGCCTTCTTACTAGCTCAGCTACAAATGGTTCCTTCAATGGTGAGTCAGTTTTCTTTGTTCTCTTCGACCTTCTTGATGGTGCAGCTACCAGTGTTTCCTTTACTGATGAATCTGCTTTCTTTGTTGGTGCATCTGCTCTCTTTATTGGTGAATTTGCTTTACTAACTGATGGATCAACTAGTGGTTCAACTGTTGTGTCTGCATGACTAGCTGCTGCTGGCTCCTCTATTGCTGGAGCTATTGGTGGTTCCTTCTCTACTCCTGCCTCATTATCTACTGGTGCCTCTTTATTTCCAGCATCACTTTGTACTTCATCCCCCTCATTTTCAGCCCCTCCCACTGAACTGGGTCTGTCCCCAGGCCCGTTCAAATAAGAGGACAATTCTTCATCATTCATGAACGTCTTGTCTAGCATAGCATGATACATCTGCATCATGAATCTACAAATAACACTCTGTTGATCTTCCATATGAAACACATGTCTCATGATTCTTTTCTCAACTGCTTCCAGAGTTGGTGATGAGGGGGACTTAGGTGGACTTGGTGCCCTATTTCTCTGTTCCGGATACTCTTCTGCATTCGTGCAATGAAGCTGAATGAATTTCAAATCAATTAGCGATCGGATCTTCACTTTCGGATCCACAAATACTCCTTGCCTTTCACATAAAGCAGTGATTAATGCTGGGAACCCCAGAGTTCCTCTCTGTTCTCCTCATCCCACTCTTTCTTCATCTACCACCTTCTGTATTTCATCAGAAATTACCTTCGCAATGTTAATGGTAAAATCATCCTGCATAATTGAAAACAACAAGTTACTCTTCGTGACATTAATGTCCGAAACATGTCCAGTTGACATGACATTTGCCAGCATAAATGTCAGCCAAACTTGCGCCAGTGTCCTCATGTCCCTTCTCCTTATTCGTGTTTCCTTCCCAGCCTCAGTCAATTGATACCCCTTTCCTGGCATGCAAAGTACTTCTGCCGCCTTCCTATTGCTAAACCCCTTCTTCTTGCCACATAACCTCTGATAATGGCATTGCTCCTCTTGTCTGCGATAAGGGTTCTCCAGAAGGTCATCAATAGCTTGAGGACTGTACCTAATCCACCTTCCTCTTACCATGGTCTTCCTTCTATGCCTCTCCTGACGTTCCAGATAGGGATTGGAGTAAAACTCCCTTACAATTTCAGCATCAAACCTTTTCAATGGCTCAGCCAACATCCTCCAGTTCCTTCTCAGAATCCCCATTAAGAAAGGGTCACAATCCCCAAGTTTGAGGTCTACTCTTCTTTCCGCAATGAACCCCCAACGCTTAATCTGCTCATACCTTCTAACTTTGTTGTCATTCAGGAACTTCTGAGCACTCTGATGTGCCTGTATATTCGCTGACTGCTCATGCTCCAGCGTGTCGGAGGGTATGGCTTCATCAAAAAATTGATATTCTCCTCTGTACCGTTTAGCTGAACGTCCCCTAACAGCTGTATGTTTTACTCGCGGCATTTTCCCTGTAAACCACTGTTAGCACCAATTGATTCCTACAAACATTACTACCCTTTCATCTAATAGTTATGAACCCTAAAAACCAAAGCTTTCGCCCAAAATGTAACCCTAACTACTTGCAACAAATTTCAGAACCTATTCTACCATGGATAAACTGACTCTAAGATGATTCTTATGACCACAGGCAACTTCGCATTTAACAATAACTAAAAAAAAAAAATCCTACCTTGATTCCTAGAATGCTGCCTGAACAATGCGTGTGTGCTCTGTGCAGAAAGCGCGAAGTCGAATCGTCTCGAACTCGCTCAGTGATAGGACCTTGTGAACCAAGGCAATGTTCTGTTCTATTTAAATTACGCTAAGATGGGCGCTAAGTGACATTTAGCTTAAGCTATGAAAATAACTCAGAGCTAAAAATTATTCTAACTGTAATTTAAACAACCCTAATCTATCCTAACAAAACCTATGCCTACTATGCATGAATTTCAAAAGCATTTAAATACTGGATTGCCGCTGTTTAACGTCATATAGCTTGACGTCGACTCCTAATCACTCAAAGTGATTAGTGCTACGAGCCTTTCAACTTCACCACCCTTGTAGTATTTTAGTCGCTGCCCATTCACTAGCCAACTTCGTTTGGATTTAGCATCTTCTATTTCCACATCTCCACGTGGTCTAACTTGCTTTACCACAAATGGTCCTGACCATCTGGATTTCAACTTTCCTGGAAACGGCCTCAATTGAGAGTTGAACAACAAAACCAACTGTCTAGTTTGAAATTCCCTCTTCAATAGCTTTTTGTCATGATATGCTTTGACTCTTCCTTTGTATAAATGAGAGGAATTGTATGCATTCAGTCGCATTTCCTCTAATTCATTCAGTTGAAGCATCCTCTTTTCTGCTGAAGCCTTAGAGTCAAAATTAAGCCACTTGAGTGTCCAAAAAGCTCTATGTTCCAGTTCCACAAGAAGATGACAAGTCTTTCCGTAGATCAATTGGAAAGGAGATAATGCAGTGAGTGTCTTAATAGGCTATTCTGTATGCCCATAGTGCTTCATCTAACTTCAAAGCCCAATCTTTGCGTGAGGTTGCAACCGTTTTCTCCAGAATCCTCTTAATTTCTCTGTTGGAAACCTCAACTTGACCATTACTCTGAGGATGGTATGTAGTAGCAATTCGATGCTGTACTCCATAATGCTCTAGTACCTTTTTCAATTGCACATTACAGAAATGTGCTCCTCCATCACTGATCAAGACCCGTGGTGTACCAAATCTGCAAAAGATGTGTTTCTTGACAAATTTGATCACAGTTTTTTACTCAGCTTTCTGTGTTGGAATAGCTTCAACCCACCTGGAAACATATTCTACTGCTAGCAAAATATACTCATTAGAGAGTGAGCTTGGTAACGGTCCCATAAAATCAATTCCCCAACAATCAAACACATCAATCTCTTGAATGTTTTTCAAAGGCATTTCATGTCTCTTCGAGATGTTCCTTGTCCTCTGGCATTTATCACAGTGCTGCACATGCATATGTGCATCTTTGAACAATGTTGGCCAGTAAAAACCAGACTGTAATATTTTTGTTGCAGTGCGCTCCCCATTGAAATGTCCTCCATAAGGAGAATTATGACAATGCCACAAGATGCTCTGTGCTTCCCTGCTAGTTACACACCTTCTTAACAAATTATCAGCCCCTATTTTGAACAAATATGGGTCATCCCAGATGTACTGCTTGGCTTCTTTAAACAATTTCTTCTTCTGTTGCCAATCCATGTTTTAAGGAACAACATTTGCAACTTTGAAATTAGCCATATCAGCAAACCATGGCCTTTCTTGTACAACCAACAGCTTCTCATCAGGAAATTCATCCACCACTTCAGCTTCTTTTGCAGTAATTGCTTCATTAGCCAATCTAGACAAATGATCAGGCACATAATTTTCACTCCCCTTCTTGTCTTTAATTTTCAGGTCAAATTCCTGAAGTAACAGCATCCAGCGAATTAGCCTGGGCTTTGATTCTGGCTTGGTCAACAAATATCTGATGGCAGCATGATCTGTATAAATTGTCACCTTAGAAACTATGAGATAAGCTCTAAATTTCTCCAAAGCATACACAATTGCTAGCAATTCCTTTTCAGTAGTAGTATGATTACTCTAAGCATCATTTAGGACTTTGCTAGCATAGTGTATTACATAAAACAACTTCTCCTTTCTCTGTCCCAAAACAACACTTACTGCATAATCACTAGTGTCACACATAAGCTCAAAACTCAAACTCTAATCAGGTGCAGTGATAATTGGGATTGTGGTAAGCTTCTGCTTCAATCTGTCAAATGCTGCCAGACAACTTTATCAAAGTTAAAAGGTGTGTCTTTATTCAACAAATTGCACAACGGTTTTGCAATTTTTGAAAAGTCTTTGATAAATCTTCTATAAAATTCAGCATGGCCAAGAAAGCTCCTTATCCCTTTGACATTCGTAGGTTGTGGCAGTTTCTCTATAATCTCCACTTTTGCCTTGTCTACTTCCATGCCACGTTCAGAAATGTTGTGTCCTAGTACAATACCTTCTGTGACCATAAAATGACATTTCTCCCAATTCAGCACCAAATTTGTCTCAGCACACCTTCTTAACACTGTATTCAGATTCTCCAAACAAGACTAAAAAGATGAGCCAAAAATTGAAAAATCATTCATGAAGACTTCTATGCAACTCTCCACCAAATCAGCAAAGATAGCCAACATGCACCTCTGAAAGGTGGCTGGTGTATTGCACAGTCCGAATGGCATTTTTCTATACACAAACACACCAAAAGCACATGTGAAAGCTGTCTTTTCTTGATCCTGTGGATCTACTGTAATCTGATTATAGCCTGAATAGTCATCCAGAAAACAGTAATAGGCTTTCCCTGCTAACCTCTCCAGCATCTGGTCCATGAATGGCAAAGGAAAATGATCCTTCCTAGATGCCAGATTCAATTTCCTATAATCAATGCACATTCTCCACCCAGTAATTGTTCTTGTGGGGATCAATTCATTTTTCTCATTGTGGACAACATTTACTCCACTATTCTTTGGGACCATCTGTACCGAACTTACCCAAGTACTGTTTGAGATGGGATAAACCATCCCAGCTTCCAACAGTTTCTGCACTTCCTTCTTCACTACTTCCTTCATGGCTTGATTCAGTCTCCTTTGTGGCTGTGCAATTGGTTTAAAATCAGCCTCCATATGTATCTGATGCATACAATAAGCAGAACTGATTCCCTTTAAGTCTGACAATTGCCAACCAATAGCCTTTTGATTGAGTTTCAACACCTCAATTACTTGTTCCTCTTCGTCAGCAGTTAACATGCTACTTAAGATTATTGGTTTCTTCACATCTCCAACAAGAAAACTGTATTTAAGGTATGGTGGTAAAACCTTAAACTCTGGTGCCTCCTTTGCAACAACATAACCTGTCACCAGTTTCTCTTTGTTTTCTGTCTTCTGTAAAAATTCCTTAACTTGATCTAAAGCCTCTGTATCACCATTTTAACTAACTCCTCTGCAGGTTTGGTGATGACTTTGTAAATTATGTCATTTACCATTTTCTAGCGGATATTATTTTCAACCTACCTCATCTGTTGTTTATGAATTTGCTAAAAGTAATTAAAACCATGGGAGAAAGGATGGTCAACATTCCTTATGCTTCTTTGCTCAATAGTGTGCTTTAGTATTAAGACGTCTATAAAAAGTTCTACAAGATAAACGACAGAACTCGTCAGGAACTGATAAGAAAGACTGGTTATATTATTAAATAACTAGTTTTCTCTGTTATCAATGTTAGACAAATGTAGATGTGTTGCCTTTAGAGAGATTAAATGCTTGACACATTACCTGATGAACCTAATCCTCCTTATATAAGAGCCTTCGAAAATGTTTCTTCTGTAGAAGACAAGATCAAAAAGTCTGTAGATATAAAAATGCTAAAATGTTTAAGAGGAAGAAGAAGTTTGATATCCCTTTTATTATTTCACCTCCTTCTAAGTCATCCTTGACAATGGAGCATCAAATGGTTCAACAATTGATACATAAGAAGCTATTTTTAAATATGTTGTTGTTGTTGAAGAATCTAAAGAACAATAGGTTGAAAAAGTTTTGGCACGTATTCCAAAAGAGGAAGATGAAATCCCCTTTGTGGCCACAAGATGAGAAAAATCTCTAAGGAAGGTTATAAAAAGCAACAAGTTGTTGCATCATCTGTTCAAGCCACTATTACCATAGACAATGATAACACAAAATTAGATGACATGGTCTTTGCATCTTTGAGGAAGCACAGACGTCCTCAACATCCAGCGTAGTCTCCACCCCTCAAGGCAACACCTTTAAACACTGTAATGCCTGACTAGAACATTCTTTTGAACCACAACCTTCTATTATACCTCAACCTTCTACTATATAAGATCCTCCTACCTAACCTTAAACAACTACCTTATCAACAAAATGAGAACTAGATCCTTTTACCCCACCAGAATTGACCTAGAACACTCAGACTCCATAACATCTTATCAATTAGCTCAATCCTTAAAAATTCAATCTAACAGATTTCGTTAGAATCTAACCTCATACAGGCCTTAAATAAAATAATTTCTACCTTAGATGAACCTGAACCCCAACCTCACCCCAAACCATTAACTACAAAGCCTTTCCATCCAATCCTATACAACGAAAAGCAACCACCTAGCCCCTATTAGATGACCATCACAACAAAGATGACCAACCAAACGATCCATTTACACCATTTGAACCACACAAACTAACCTCTTATGCATACTCCTCTTTTATAACCATTATTGATCATACATAGAAGCCTAACCCATCCTCAACCTTCCACTCCTCACAATAATACCTTAACCTTCTAAAAGGACCTATTTTGAGGGACGTCCATCCACATGGTAGAGACTCAGAAGAAATAAAATTAAAGAGGGGATGTAGTATTGTGTGTAAATTCTATTATACTCTTATTTAATGTAAATGTGGAATATATATACATGAAGAGGTTGGAGGTATGTCAAGGACACACACCATACACGTACCGTAACAACCAACAGAAAAAATAGAAAATACTGTCACGGACACACACCACACCATGTGCAGTAACAACCAATAGAAAATGTATAAAATATTGTCATAGACACACACCACACCATGTGCAGCAACAACCAATAGAAAAAGCAGAAAAATACAGTTGTCAAGCCAGAGCAAATGCAAAGGCATTACCTAAAATAGAAAATATACAAACAGACAGAGAAAAGATGCAGAAGCATGTTTAGGCAAAAATAAAAATGCTAAGTAATTTCTTGTATAGTGCATTTTTGCATAGCTGAGCCTGGTCCTGATCCTTTATTACCCCCCGCCAGCAAGCTGGTGGTTGAAAAATGTCAAGCAGGCCAAGCTTGGAGAGAATGTTAGTGAATGTTGGAGGAGGGAGAGGCTTGGTAAATATATCAACAAGTTGATGTTGTGAAGAGATTGGGAGTAAACGCACGAGGCCGGCTTGAGACTTTTCTCGAACAACATGACAGATGATTTCGAGGTGCTTGGTGCATTCATGGAATACCAGATTGGCACTTTGACTGTCATAGTAGAGAACGGTGGGCTTGGAACATGTGATGTGCAAGTCATTTAAAAGGTAGCTGAGCCATTGCAATTCACAAGTGGTAGATGCAAGTGCTCGATATTCGGCTTACAAAGAAGAAGGTGAAACTATAGGTTGTTTCTTGGTCATCCAAGAAACGAGAGAAGTGTCGAGAAAGAAATAATGACCCGTGATAGAGCAACGGGAATCAACGCAGCCACCTCAATCAGAATCACTAAACCTATGAAGGTGTAGATGAGAGTCGCGCCGAAATAAGAGACCGCGACCAAGAGAGGCTTTGAGGTATCAGAGGACCCGTTTAGACACAGCAAGGTGAGTTGTGGTGGGGTGAGCCATGAATTGGCTAAGTTGTTGAGTTGCATAGGCAATGTCCGAGCGAGTGGTAGTGAGGTAGATCAATCGACCAACTAAACACCGATAAGAAAAGGGATTCGGAAGAAGGTCGTCGGAGTTTTAAGATAACTTTAATGCACTATCCATGGGAGAGGTGGAGGATTTGGAACCCAATAAGTTTGAATCACACAAAAGGTCAAGGCATTATTTTCGTTGGCATAAAGAAATACCAGAGGCAGAGTGCGCTACTTCTAAACCCAAGAAATATTTAAGAGAGCCAAGATCTTTGATGCAGAAGTGAGAGTGTAGAGTCTACTTTATGCTAGTCTTTTTAGAAGTAGAGTTTTCCGTCAAAACAATATCATTGACATAAACGAGAAGCACAATAAATTTAAAATTAGCAATGTTAACAAAAAAGCTATGATTAGATGGAGTTTGCTAGTACCCACAAGAAACCAGAATGAGAGACAATTTTTCATACCATTGACGATTGACTTGTTTACGGCCGCAGACGAATTTAACAACTTACAACATTGGTTTGGCCGAGAAGTAGACACAGCAGGAGGAATGACCATATAAACATATTCAGATAGATCACCATGGAGGAAGGTGTTGTTGAATAGGCCAGCGGTTGACAGATGCAAAAGAGCAAGAACAACCCGTATAGTAGCCATCTTGACAACAGGGGGAAAATTTTCAAAGTAATCAATACCTTCAAATTGAGAGAAACCCTTGGCAACGAGACGAGCTTTATCCGTTCCACAAACCCATCAGGTTGGGCTTGATTTTATAAACCCATTTGTAGCCGATGGGCTTGACATTCGAAGGAGTGTCCACAAAGACCCAAGTTTTGTTCTGTTCCAAAGGTTGTATCTCAGTGCTCATGGTCGACTTCCAGTGAGTATGTGATGTGAACCCAGTTAGGAATAAACCCCAGAACCTACAACAAAGAGTATTTGAATGCCCCAAGATCCCTAGGTATTCATATTTAGAATGTTCTACTTAGAACTCCTACGTTGTAGAACATAACAAAGACCCTAAAGTATGAAGAAATGCCACAAGGTTGATAAACCCTTGATAAGTTTGCAACTCCAATGAAGAACTTAGGAGAGAAACTCTCACTTCTGAAATTTTCATAATAAAATTCGTATTTCACATTCAACTTGTTGTTTACATGTGTTTTCTTACTTAAATAGATTTTTTTTAGGTTCTAAAAGCTGACCTGACTCCTTATTAGCCTAAAAGCCTCCAAATTTAATTCCACAACAGCAGTTTGGTACACTTTCAGATAGCTAATTAATTACATAAACTAGGAATACGAAAAACATAATTTACTAAACATGACTACTCTGAGCCCTATTGAAAATTAATCGAAATACATCAAAAACAAAATTTAAAATTCGTCTAGAATGATGACTGACTTTTCATAATTTAATATTAGCCCAAAATAACCTATTTAGACTTAAATTAAATTTGGTGATGCATTATCTATGTGCCCTTCACTTCAATTGACTTGTTTTTGGCCCAAAACTCCTTCATTTAATATCTTCATCAGCTCATATCAAATTAAGAATATGCTCATGCTTAAATTTAATCTTAGACTTTGTTTGTGTAGTCAAAATGTCTTGAACCAGCCCAATCAATGTCTCTTTTAGTTTTCGGGCCCTTGACCTAGTGATTAGTCCACTTGGAATTTGCAAAACATCCTTTGGATTGTCTATTTGTGTAGGTGCTTGAGGTTGGTTAAATTTCATCTCTTGATTCTTATCATCCTCTCTTTCCTCAAAAGGAATCGACCTCAGATCTTCACCTGCATCATAAGGAGATAAATCAACAACATTAAAAGTATCACTATCACTATACTTAACTAGGAGGTCAATTTTGTAAGCATTGTCATTTATTCTTTGAATGACTTTAAATTATCCATCTCCCCTTTAGGCTGGAAATCTTTCTTTTCTCATATGCACCCAAACCCAATCTCCTGGTTCAAAAGCGACTTGCTTCCTTCCTTTGTTGGCATGAGATGCATATTGCTAATTTTTCTTTTCAATTTGCTGCTCAAATTGCTCATGTAATTTCTACACCATCTCAGCTTTCTCTTTTTTTGTCAAGGCTGACTCGTTCATCGATAGGTAAAGGTATCAAATCCATCGATGTTAACGGATTAAAATCATACACTACTTCAAAAGGAGAAATATTTGTAGATGAGTGCACAATTCTATTATAAGCAAATTTAACATACGACAAACAATCCGCCAAAATTTTCAAATTCTTTTAAACAATGGTCCTAAGCAACTGAGATAATGTTCTATTGACAACTTTGATCTGACCATCAGTTTGTGGGTGATGTGAAGTAGAAAACAGTAACTCTGTTCCAAGTTTTCCCCACAAAACCTTCCAAAAATGACTAAGAAATCTTGTATTCCTATCAGATACAATACTTCTTAGCACTCCATGAAGTCTCACAATTTCTTTAAAAAACAATTCTGCAACATGAACCGCATCATCAGTTTTGCGGCAAGGAATAAAATGTGTCAGTTTTGAAAACCTATCCACTACCACAAAAATTGAATCTTTTCCCATTTTTTACCTAGGCAACCCCAAAACAAAACTCATAGATATTTCTATACAAGGTTTATTAGGTACGGGTAAGGGTGTATACAATCCATGTGGCAAAACTTTTGATTTAGCCTTCTTACAGGCAACGCACCTATCATAAATTTTCTCAACATCATGCTTCATCTTAGGCCAAAAGAAATGTTCATGCAAATTTTCTAAAGTTCTTTTCACCCGGAAATATCCCATTAACCCTACCCAATGGGCCTCTCTCACAAGCAACTCTCGCAAAGAAGATTGTGGTACACATAATTTCCTTTCTTTGAATAAGTAATCGCCAACTCTATGAAAATTCTTGAATGCCTCCTTTTCACATGCAGTAAATATTTGTGCAAAGTCAGAGTCATGTTCATACAATTCGTTTACATATTTAAAGCCAATTAACTTTGCATCAAGAGAAGTAGATCATACCTTCTTGATAAGGCATCAACAACAATATTTTCCTTACATTTCTTGTATTTGATTACATGTGGAAAAGGCTCAATGAAGTCCATTCATTTGGCATGCCTCTTGTTCAACTTGCTTTCACCCTTTATATGCTTTAAGGATTGATGATCGGTGTGAATCACAAATTGTGTCGGCCAAAGGTAGTGTTGCCAATTCTCCAAAGCCCTCACAAGTGCATAAAGCTCTTTGTCATAAGTTGGGTATTTAAGAGCTACCCCCATTCAATTTCTCATTGAAATAGGCAATTGGTCTCCCTTGCTGCATCAAAACAACACCTATACCTATACGGGATACATCACATTCTATTTCAAATGTTTTGTTAAAATTTGGAAGTGACAAAACAGGTGCAGAACACAATTTATTTTTAAGATCTAGAAATGCATTATTTTGTTCTTCTCCCCATTTAAAACAAATTGATTTCTTAATAACCTCAGTTAAAGGTGTAGCAATGGTACTGAAGTGTTTCACAAATCATCTATAAAAACTTGTTAAGCCATAAAAGCTTCTTACCTCAGTAACGCTAGTTGCTATTGACCATTCTCCTATGGCTTTTACCTTTTCTTCATCCACCTCTATTCCTTGAGCACTTACAACATAGCCAAGGAAAACAATATTACTCATGCAGAAGGAACACTTTTTCATATTTGCATTCAACTTTTTTTTTCTAACAACATCAAGAACATAATGCAAATGATTAATGAGTTCATCAAGATTGTTGCTATAAATCAGAATATCATCAAAATATACAACAAATTTGCCAAGAAAATGACGCAAATGACGCAACACCTGACTCATTAATTGCATAAAAGTACTTAGTCCATTAGTGAGTCCAAATGACATGACCAACCATTCATACAGTCCATGTTTTGTTTTGAATGTAGCTTTCCAATCATCATCTTCCCTTATTCTAATTTGATAGTATCCAGATTCCAAATAAATTTTTGAAAAAATAGTGGAACCATGCAATTCATCAAGCATGTCATCTAACCTAGGGATAGGGTGACGATACTTTATCATAATGTTGTTTGCTCTACAATCACAACACATTCACCATGCTTCATCCTTCTTTGGCATAAGTAGAACTGGAACTGCACAAGGACTCAAGCTCTCCCTCACATGTCATTTTGCCAAAAGCCTTTCAACCTGCCTTTGTAATTCTTATAGGTTGGCCGGTTTGGAAAAGTTACACCAGGAATGAAATCTATTTGGTGCTTAATTCCTCTAATGGGTGGCAATCCAGTAGGGGTTTCTTCTGGAAACAAGTCTTCAAATTCTTGCAATGATCAATTAACAGAACTAGGAAGAGAGGGCTCAAATGAATTAGAGGTCAAGCAAGTCTCCTTGTAGACAAATACAAGTATTGGTTGTTTGGTAAAATAGGCTACCCTCACTTCACTTCGTTTTGCATAAAAACTTTTTTCTCTTTTAGTCTCTCCTCTTTCTTGTTTCTCTTTTACCTCACACTAATTATTTTTTTCTGTTTTACTTTTCTTATTTTTCTGCTCACCTTCTTTTTTCTCTCTTGTTTCTCACAAATGAGTATCTATTGGTGTAACCATCCTTTGTTGCCCTCCGATCAAACTCCCGTGGTCTCCCCAAGAGTAAATGTCCAGAATGCATAGAAACAACATCACAAAGCACTTCATCACTATATTTGCCAATTGAAAACGAAACTAAAACTTGTTTCTTTACCTGAATCACCCCACATTCATTTAGCCACTATAATTTATAAGGTTTTGGATGTTTAAGGGTTGGCAGTTCAATTCAACCAATGTGATACTCGAAACATTTGTTCAGTTTCCTCCATCTATGATCATATTACACACCTTATTGTTGATGAGGCAACAAGTTTGAAAAATATTCTCCCTTTGTTGTTTCATGTCATCTTCTTTAACCTTGGAATTTAGAACACGTCTATTTACAAGTGTTTCTCCCTCAGCTGCATATTCAACTTCATCATTACTTTCTCTTTCAGTTTTAGCCATGGATTTATCACCTTCACTTTCACTTTCCACAGTATTGTCACGTAGAACTATGAGTCTCTTGTTTGGGCATTGTGATGATATGTGACCTGAACCAAGACATTTAAAACATTTTATACCTCTGTTTCTAGAAAATTGAGTTTTAGGTTTACATTTCCCCTTTAAATCTTCTACAATTTTGTTCTTGGCTGCTTCCTTTGGAATACCCTTTTCCTCCTTCTTCCAGCTCGGTTTGTAGGATGAACCAAAACCAATGTTGTACTTAGAGATTCCTTTTTACTTAAGTTGTCTTTCGACCTTAATGGCCATATACACCATATCTTCTAATTCTACATAGTGTTGCAACTCCACTACATGTCCAATTTCTTTGTCAGCCTATTGAGAAATCATGTTATGATTGCTTCTCTATCTTCGTTCACATCAGCTCTCACCATTGTCATCTCCATCTCCTTATAATAATCCTCCACACATTTAGATCCTTGCATAAGTCTCTACAATTTTTGGTAGAGGTCTCTATAGTAATGGCTAGCAACAAACCACTTCCTCATTAGAGCTTTTATTTCTCTCCATGTTTCTACTGGTCTCTCCCCATCTCTCTTCCTACTCAACACCAATTTATCCCACCACACTATGGCATAATCAGTGAACTCTATCACAGTCAACTTCACCTTTTTGCATCTGAATAATTATGGCAGTCAAAGATGAACTCCATTTTCTTCTCCCACTCCTAATATATTTCATAATCATTCCTCCCTTGAAAAGAAGGTATTTTTATTTTGATGTTATTAAGGCTTCCATCTCTATGATCAAATATCCTGTGATTTTTCTCACGCCTATCTTCCCTATGTCTATTTCTACCCATCAAAAAATAATATTCCTCCTCTGTCTCCCCTCTATTTTCTCTACCAAAGTCATCATCTTCACTCCCTCCATGGTTTCTCCTATTTCGCCTTGAATTGTTCTCATCATCAGATCGGTCATTTTGCAGATTGACTAATTTCTCATTTTGCCTATTCATTTTGTCTCTCATATCTCCTAACACCACATTTAATCTCTCAAATTGTTGTTACATTGCTTTAAGAGTAAAATCAAGATTTGATGAGTCTCCAAAATTTGTAAAAACCTGAAATGAAAATGTTAGTGATAAAAGAGATATTCCTCACGTGTTTGCACTTAAGGATGACGCTCTTCTCTCGTGTTTGCTTTATATTTTTGACTTTTTCTATTCCAATAAAATTTCATAACACTCACTACTAGAAAAATCACCAATAGTGACTTAAAAATCGGTCATTAAATGACCAAAATCGATCACTGATTAAAACAGTAATTGATTTAGTGACCAAACTCATCAGTCGTTATTTTGCTAGTCGCTGATGTATAATGACCGAATTTGTGATCGATTATGTGACCGATTCTCTGACCGATTCTGTGATCGATTTGAGTAGTCATTAAATCAGTCACTAATATTTTTTTTCAATTTTATTTTTTTTTCGAAAAAGATAAATAATAACAAAAGTTGACATTGATAATTTTTCTTTAGTCAATCATGTAAAAAAGACATAATTAAGATTTAAGATTCAAGGCAAACAATACAATAGTAATAAAAGTATCAAATTTGACATATCCTTCAAGTCAATCATCCAAATTTGACATATCCTTCAAGTCAATCATCCAAAAAAGTTTATAATGATGTTACATAACAAAGATTCAATACACACAATACAATAGTGGTAAAAATATCAAACTAAAGACACATAAAGTTCAATTTATATTTCAAGAGGTTGAAAATCCATCTTTTCCAGCAAGAGATGCAACATTTTGTTATTTTGCTCAATTTATTTCTTTTTTGCTCAATTTATCTCTCACTGTTGACCATTCTCTCACGAAGTTCATCCCTTTCAGTTTCAACTACAAGTAACTTATTTTTTAATTGTTGAATCTCCTCCTTCATGACTTGCACAGATGATGTAGAATCCTGATAGAGTTGTCTCCCAATTGAACTGATTGACTCAGATCCAAGTCCATACACCTTGCCTTTGTTAATTCCAACAACTTTACACCAAAGATATAATTCATCAGGTGGAGACACTCTTGTAGCAAATTTGGATGCTTCTTCCCATGCACGGGTAAACTCTTCCTATAAACATCAAAATAAAATTGGTAATACATTACATAAATTCACATATCACATTTATATGACTTACATCCACATGTGTTGATCTTTGACCCACCCATGTTTTGTCCTTCTTCCGTTGGTCTGTATGATGAAACAACTCTGATGGGATAGGAGGTTTTCCATTCAACTTTGTCTAAGATAAGGTAAAGAAAAAAATTAATTTAGAAATGAAAATATGTACCACAAAAACAAAAGAGATAGTTTCTCAAGTTATATATGAATGAAATAAATAATATTAAACCATAAATACAAAGACATGTAGAAGTTTAACATGAGCATAAGTAAACAAACCACCAACTACTATGGCATTACATCAGATAACCAAAAAATTTAAAATAATACTTGAGTAGTAGGATTTCAAAAGTACAGAGTCAAAAAAAAAATTTACCAAATTTTCTTTATGCTGAGAAATGCTTATAGAGCCAGCAGTATGGAGTGAAACTTCAAATCCTTGGCAATCTGAAGCTCTATTCGCTTTTGCGACTAAACTTTTCACTTTGAATGATTTTGATCTCCAATGTCGACATAAACTATCCCATACATCTTCTGTAAGCCAATTTGGCCTCTTCATTGTATTGCGAGCTTTATTTAATGAATTTTTCAATATGTTTACACCTCACATTTCAAAGATCCTTCTTGCCAACCTATGGTCAGGTGGAGAAATAGTATATTTTCATGAGTGACCCACACAAGAATATGGTTTTCCTGATTGACCATATGGTGTGAAACCATCAGCACATAACCCTAACCTTACATTCCTTGGTTCAACTGCAAAATCAGTAAATGTTTCATCAAAATGTTTCCATGCTTCTCCATCTAATGGATGACACAACAATCCTTCCTTTCTTTTATCTTCACAATGCCACCTCATATGTGGAGCAAAACTCATTGAGGCATATAATCTCCTAAGCCTTGGAATGAGGGCTAAATAATGCATTCTCTTCACAGGATGATCTTTATGTTTACCCCACCCACCCTCTTTGTCTTGTAACGAGGTTTGTGACAAAACTTACATTCTGTTAATTGTTTATATTCATCTGAGAACAACATACACTCATCAATACAACAATCAATTTTTATTGCAGACAAACCAAGTTTTGAAACTAGTTTCAAGGTTCTATAATAATCTTCTGGTATAAAGTTCTCTGCAAGATGTGTTTCTTTCAAAGAGCCAACGTTTGATTAAAAGATCATTAGGACATGTTTCCCTCTTATTTAATTGTCAATAATCTAACAGCAACAAATAATTTAGTGTGATTAGTACATCCTGGCTACAGTGGTTTCTATGAAGCATGTAATAAATCATAAAACTTTTGTGCTTTAGTATTTGGAAAATCTTCATTTTGTTCATCATAATTCATTGAAAAATCTACACCAACTGCTTCATGGATCATGCGGTCAAAGTCTTGATTATGACTCTCATTTACATATGTAGATGAATTTGAATAAGTATTATAAACGTCACACAAAGTTGGATCAATTTCTTCGTGACATGTCCAATACCAATAACCAGGAATAAATCCCCTTCGATAGAGATGAACTTTAACATCTTCAGAATCTAAGAAGTTAAGATTTTTGCATGTAGTACATGGACATGTAATTTTTCCATTTGATAAATTTGTTTTTCCAAGAGCGAAAGACACAAATTCAGCCACACCATTTAAAAATGCTTCGGTGTACCCCTTTCGACCAGGTAAGAGCCTATTATACATCCAACTACGATTTTCATGAACATCCATACTCTGTCATATAATCAACCAATACTAATTTTAATAACTAATATAAAAAGTGCAATGACCCAATTGAAACTCAAAGATAGTAGTCCAACAACTTAGAGTATACAAACTTAAAATAGAATAGTATGGCATAGGTGGGATATAAATCTTACAGGATGGAAGTTTAACGAGTTGACTGAGTATATTTCATTCCCCTCTCTATGGAATTTAAAAGTGAAGTTTTTACTCTGCTGATTATGATCCAAATGATGCACCCCAACTCTTCCTTCTACTTATCCAACCTACAACAGTTGTATTGTCAGTTTCAATATCCCAAAAGTAATCAAACTAGACATACAACATACAACTTGATAATTACACTGAAATGAGAATCAGGAAGGAACATATATTTCGTATATTATTCTTATAAATTATAAATATATCATAGATTAAACTAATGGTATTTCATATTTAAAATGTGTTTGTTGTTTTTCTTATGTAAAGTATTTGTTTAATGCATTTTTATATACCTTTCAACTTGTTGAAAAATTCAAATACCTTACTATATAATTATAATATTACAAAAACTAATAACCTCATTTATGCTACATTTGATCCTAATCAATCAAACAAAAGGACGGTTCAAAAAGGGTCTGATCCAATTCACAATTGATGTTAACAACTCAACATGTTGTGGTTTTATCCCTTTTTACTTAGCTGAGAATGGCAAGTGAGTTCCCTAATGCCAAGATTGTTCTTTGCTTCATTTAACAGTTTCTTCATGAGGTTGGTCGGCTTTCGATGCTCTTTTTCTTGCCCATTGGTTTTTAGTTTTGTTGAGTCTATCTGTCAGGTGAAGAATTACCGATGAAAACATTTTGTAAAGAAATCAAGTATTGAAGAATAGCTAGATAGTTCCATGATATTGTTAGCTATCAAATACAGAATATAGTGGATTTCTCTCTCTCTCAAACACACACTTTCTCTATCTATGTGACTTTCCAGTTAACTTCCTTATAAACATATTTACTCAACTAATAAAATATTTGCTCATAAAATAATTATTCCAAAGATTAACAATTCTCAGTCATCACATTTTACGATTAGATAATAATATACGACAATACACCTTTATATTCCTATTAAATTCATTTTTTAAGTACTTTTTTCTAAGATTCATGTCTCAAGAGGACAAATAATGAGGTATGCTTCGACATTAAAATAAAAAATCATTTTTTTCCATCAGCCAGATGAGTAATTCAGCAAAAAGAAACCAATGAAGAAAATGTGAGCTTTCTACTGGCAAACAAGTGAGACAAGGCTTGTCTCTTCCAGTGACATGTGAACTTAACTTTTTTATCATCGTAAAAGTCCTTTTTTATCATTTTCATTTTATAATAACACACTTGTTATTATTATTATTAAAAGGTCAAAAATTAGAGGTAAAAATAAATTTCCACTTGATGTTTTACTACAAGATTATGTAACTATCATAGAATTTTATGTTAATTATATTCCATCTCAAAATTCTTGTCCAATTTCAATAGATCAGTTTTAAACATTCTAGTAGATAAAACTCACAATATAATTTGAATCTATATTTTTGTTTGTGGGTGTTTTAAACAATTTTTTGTGTAAAGGTAAACAAATATATCAGGTACATTTATATGTAAATAAGTTAGTGAATGATTAGAGTGTTTAAGACGAGAATAAGAAATTGATAAAAAATGAATATACTAGGATCTTCCATGGTTCGAAGGGGTGAGTAAGTGAGTGAAGTGAATTGTGAAGGAATGAATGGTGGATAAGGATTTGTACCTACACCAAAAGAGAAGGCCCACAATCAAAGGCCCACACAAAAGGGGAAGAACCGAACTTCACAATTTTTTGAATTCTCATTTATATATATAAATAGTTTTAAAAAAAAATCTCGTTTTGTCCTCGTCGTGTTCCACTCCCAACACATAGTCTCACGCACCAACAACCACCATAACCGATTTCTCACTCTCACTCACTCACCACAAAGTAGATAAAACATGCTTCTTTATCTTAGTCCATCCATTTCAATATTCTCAAATTAAAATTGGACTGAAAATATTACCTGGAGATTTTGCAAGCCACGTTCATTTCCCCTCCAAAAAGGAAGATTTGCATCTTTCAACCTTATGTGATGAGGGATTACCGCCGCCTCTGGTCTTCTAAACCCTAAAGAAAAGAAACCCTTTTGAATTTGAAAAGAGGTCTGATGCCAGTTGATAACACTCAAAAGTAAAGTTCAACAAAAATACTTCAAAGATAAAGTAAAATAATTTATTTTAATTACGCTTTCCAATTGTGGGCAATTGGTCTAGTGGTATGATTGTCGCTTTAGGTGTCAGAGGTGTCGCCTTCTTCAATTCTTGCTCCTTAATGATTTGCGAATTTTTCTTTTTATTTTTCAATAAAAATGACTCAACATCATATAGAAAAAGAAAATGCTACCCAAAGATAACTTAGTGGACAATTGGTCTAGTGGTATCATTATGCATTTGATTCCATGGTATGCTCTTTTTTATTACTTTTGGAAAAATGTGGAATTAATTTTGAATATTATTATTATTTATTATTATCACTATTATTATTTATTATTATTAGTAGTAGTAGTATTGTTATTATTTATTATTATTATTATAGTTACTATGATTTTGTGATTGATTCTGTGTCCTAATATTTTGGTCACTAATAGTAACTGAAAAAAATCGATTACTAAATTGGTCACTATCTATGATCGAAATTTTCGGTCATTGATTTCAGTCACTATTCAGCAGTTTTCTAGTAGTGACTCTTGAGTTTTTTTTTTTTTTTTTTTTATATTTTTTTTTTTTTTTTTTTTTTCAGACCTGTCTATTAAAAGGTCTTACAACTCAATCCAAGCAAACATCAAGCAGAATGATGCAATACTTATTGGAACAATGGTCTTAACTTTAAAATACAAAAATATTCTTCACAAATACAAAATATGAGTTTTTTTCTCTCTCTCTCTAAAACAGAAAAACAAAATGCTATAATACTTTTTCTCTTTTCTTTTTTTATTTTTTTGCTATGTTTTTGTATGATTTTTTTTTCCTTTTTTTTCAGAAACGAAATGAACAAATGGATACCAAGATTTCGGAACAGGATATCTAGTAAAATAGTAGAAGATATAACCTGACTACTAGGAACGAAGCTCTTATTACCAAATGATGTGAACCCAGTTCGGAATAAACCTCACAACCCACAACAAAGAGTATTTGATGCCTCAAGATCCCTAAGTATTCAGATTTAGGATGATCTACTCAGAACCCCTACGTTGTAGAACACAGCAAAGACCCTAAAGTATGAAGAAACGCCACAAGGTTGATCAACTCTTGATAAGTTTGCAAGTCCAATGAAGAACTCAAGAGAGACACTCTCACTTCTGAAATTTTCAGAGTAAAATTCGTATTTCAAATTCAACTTGTTGTTTACATGTGTTTTCTGACTTAAATACACTTTTGTTAGCTTTTAAAAGCTTACCTGACTCCTCATTAGCCCAAATGCCTCCAAATTTAATGCAACAATAGTAGTTTGGTACACTATCAAATAGCTAATTAATTACATAAATTGGAAATACGAAAAACATAATTTACTAAGCATGACTACTCTGAGCTCTATTGAAAATTAATCTAAATACAACAAAAACAAAATTTAAAATTCATCTAGAATAATGGATACCTCTTCAGAATTTAATCTTAGCCCAAAATAACCTATTTAGACTTAAATTAAATCTAGTGATGTATTATCTATGGGCCCTTCACTTCAATTGACTTGTTTTTCGCTCAAAACTCTTTCATTTAATTTCTTCATTAGTCCATATCAAATTAAGAATGTGCTCAAGCTTAAATTCAATCTTAGACTTTGTTTGCACGGTCAAAATGTCTTGAACTAGCCCAATCTTTAAAGCTGCGGCAAATAAGAAAGACTTAGAGGCCATAATTCAAAATGTACTACTAATTGAAGGCCAATAGTTACTTAGACAAATAATAAAATAAATAAATGTTGGTGACAGGTTTTGAGACCAAGACCTTGAGCTTCTTTGGTCTCAATTAACCACAGAGCCACTTTTATCTGTGTTTGTCATGTTGACAATTTATTTGTCTTTTATACGCATTTTAGTACTTCAGACCTAATTTGTATAAATCATGTGGGGTTTAATGAAAAGGCAGATTTTGGATGTTATATTCTGCAGTGTGAGATTTTCTCTGCTAGGGTTCTTCCTTGAATCTTTGATCTTATCAAGAATTTCCAATTCTTGTGGCGATCGTAAGGACTTATCAAACGTCAATCGTTTGTGGCGTCCTATTTTTGCTTCATTCTATTCTGATTCGTTTAACTCTATTTCTGCATCGATAATTTTTCCAGATTTTACGTTTCAGCCTAAAAATTGCACACGGATCGTATCATTTGGTAATCAGAGCAAGGTTGGTCTTAATTTTTCTTACAATTTTCTGGTGTGTCAATTTGTCTTCAATTCTGGTTCTGTACTGTGTTTCTGTTTTTAGGGTTCATCACATGTTCATCACTGTTCAATCATATCAATCCTTTCAATCAATGTGATTTTGGATAAGTTGTTGTTCAGTGTTAAATATATACTCGTTTTTTAGGGAATTTTTGTATAATTTCGTTCTCAGCTGTTGCAATTTCATGTTTATTTTGTCCTGAGTTAAAAATAAAAAAAATCTGCTGCAAAGTTAAAAAAAAAAATAGAAAATTACAACAACTGTATTAGTGCATCCCACTTGTTTGATAAAATTCCTGTGTCAAGTGTTTTCTCTTTAATCATTGTTTTGCTTGTTTGTTGGTAGTAAAATTGTTCTTTACTACTTCCCTGTTGTTTTTTACTGTTAAATTTTGTTTAAGCCCTATGATTGCTGCACTTAGCATAGATTCTTGGTTATAGACAGTTTGATTCAAGTAAGAACTTTAAGTCAGGGAAGGAGTGGAAAAAGGCAAGAGTGAACATTAGAGAAAAAGCCATTATAGAGAGCACTATACACGAGTGGTACATCTCCGAGTGTAAACACGTGAGAGGAGTGGTGAGGTCCTAATACTTCACAATTTAGTCTTTTCTTGAAATATGGCAGGAACAGGTGGTCAAGGTAACCCTGAACTTGATGGAGCTCAAAGATTGCTACTTGATGCTATGACTATGCAAATGCAAAGAATGTTGAGAGAAAACAATGAGGAACTCTATGGAAGAATTGAACAGATGGAGCATCAAATGAATAATAATGAAGATGATCATACTGGAGATAGGAGAAGAGAAGATAGAAGGAGAAGAAGAGCCTGAACATAGAGAAGACAGAATTGAGGGAATCAAAATACAAATTCCCTCATTTAAAGGGAAAAGTGATCCCGAGGCCTATTTGGAGTGGGAAATGAAGATTGAGCAATTATTTGTTTGCCACAACTATACAGAACAAAAGAAGTTGAAGGTGGCAGCAATGGAATTCACTGATTATGCTCTCATTTGGTGGAACCAATTGCAAAAAGAGAGGGCAAGATATGGAGATCCATTGGTGAATACTTGGGAGGAAATGAAGAGAGTGATGAGGAGGAGGTTTGTCCCATCCCATTTTCATAGGGACTTGCATAACAAGTTACAAAGACTTATACAAGGCAGATGAGTATCATAAGGAGATGGAGGTGGCTTTGATTAGGGCCAACATTAATAAGACCGTGAGACAACCATGGCTAGATTTCTACATGGGCTGAATAGTGACATTAGAGATGTTGTGGAGTTGCAAAATTATGTTGAGATGGAAGAATTAGTGCATCAAGCTATCAAGGTAGAGCAACAACTCAAGAGAAAAGGCACTATGAAGAGAGGTTCTTCTAATTTTTACCAAACAGGTTGGAAGGACAAATCAAAGAAGGAGGGAGCTACTTCATCCAATGCAGCTGCTACTACCCCTCAAAGGACACAAAATAAGTCCAATGAGG